>Ga0334722_10000866_pt1 | contig 41444 bp, 30 predicted proteins | sample C3_bottom_MG_FD_207210 | JGI IMG/M metagenome (GOLD analysis project Ga0334722, IMG submission 207210) | Sediment microbial communities from Yellowstone Lake, YNP, Wyoming, USA - C3_bottom | ecosystem: Environmental > Aquatic > Freshwater > Lake > Sediment | place: USA: Wyoming | collected...
ACGCGTTCAGGCATACGGGACCGTCGGTGCTGGCATCTACCGGGAGACGCTCGGCGGGGCGACCAACACGAATGCCGCCCTCTGCATCGGTGGCGGCGTGACGGTCGGTCTGGCCGGCCCGTTCGGCGTCAGGGTCGATTATCGCATCCTGTCGCTCAGGAACGCGATGAGCGCTACCGCGGCGACACCCAAACGGTTCTACGCGGGCGTCAATTTCAAGTTTTGATGGCGGGTGGAACAGGGAGATGACGAGGCGCCTTGCGGCGCCCCGTCGAGAGGCAGACTACTTCATGTCGGCGATCAGCTTGTAGTTCTGCAGCGTCACGCCGCCACCGAACGACGCGCTGTAGATCTTGAACAGTTCCTGCACTTCGGCCGGGAAGACCTTGTTGAGCACCTTCATCATCGTGTAATCGGCATCTTTGACAACCGGATCGATGATGAACACGTAGAGGATGTTGCCGCCGCCAATCGGTTCGGGATTCTTGTAGACCTTCCAGCCCTTCGCCATCTCCTTGTGAACCGGGTCCTCGCTCTTCGCGAGTGCTTCCTTCATCTTGGCGATGACCTTCTCGAAATCCTCAGTCTTGTCCGGCTTGATGACATTGAACATCATGCCGAGATCACTGGTGAACACTCGAGCCACCGGCGCAGCCTGAGCCGGCGCGGCAGTCGCCTGAGGCGCGGCAGCGGCCTGGGCGTGAGCGGTGCCAACCGAAACCGCCAGGGCGGCCAGGGCGAGCGTCATTCCAACTACGATGCGCCGCCATCCGGCAGCACGCGGCATCCACGTCGAGAGCATTTCTGAGCCTCCTTGGCGATAGGCGTGTTGTAACGTGCGATTTTTCATACTGTAGCGTACCGGCTGCCTAGATGAAAACCGCGAGAACCTCGTTAGCCAGCAGCATGCCTTGCCGGCTGAGCCGAATCCGGCCCTTTTCGTGCCGAAGCAGGCCCGCTTCGAGATATGGCTGAAGATGATCGCCGTATCGGCCCCAGAGATCAAGTCCGTATTTCGTCAACAAGTCCTCGACTTCCACACCAGCCACGAGCCGAAGCCCGGTAATCAGGGCTTCCTGCCAGCGATCCTCCGCCGACAGCACCCGCTTCTCCCTTTGGACGTCGGATCCGGCCTCGATGGCGGATACGAACTGTTCGGTCGCCGATAACGCCTTCCAGCGCACGCCGCCGACGGTTGAATGCGCGCCGGGGCCAAAACCGAACCACTCGCCATCGATCCAGTACTTCAGGTTGTGTTTCGACTCGCGCCCGGGAACCGCCACATTCGAGATCTCGTATTGCGCCAGCCCACCTTTCTCGGCCATCGCCATCGCCACTTCGTACATGTCGGCGGCGTCTTCGTCTGGGGCCTGCGACAGGTGGGCCCGGGCCATCTCCTCACGCAGTGGGGCGTTCGGGTACAACTCGAGGATGTACATGGAGGCGTGCTCGGGCGCCACGGAGAGAAGCCCCTCGACCGACTGCATCCAGTCGGCGACCGTCTGCCCGGGCAGCCACATCATCAGGTCGATGCTGATGTTGTCGAACCCCGCCGCCCTGGCGTCACCCACCGCACGGCGCGCGCGGGCCTGGTCGTGGATCCGGCCAAGCCGCAGTAATTCGTCATCGCGAAACGACTGGACCCCGATGCTCAGCCGATTGACGCCGGCATCGCGAAACCCCGACAGCGCCTCGGGCGAGGCGGTTTCGGGATTCACTTCCACCGTCACCTCCGCGTCGGTGGCCACGTCGAACGCCTGCCGACAACTCCCGATGATGGACGCGATTTCGGCCGGGGCGAGCAAAGACGGAGTGCCGCCGCCGAAATAGATGGTGTCGGCCAAACGCGGATTCGCGTCCGGGAGACGTGCGGCCACCTGCTCGATATGCGCGCGCACCGCCGAGACATACCTGGCTTTGAGGGGCTCCTCGAGCAACCCGCGATTGAAGTTGCAGTAATGACAGAGGTGGCTGCAGAACGGGACGTGGATGTAGAGACCGTACGGTGCCATCGCGGTCAGATATGACAACCGACGGTTGCGGCCGGTTCCCGCGGCACTATCCCGCAGTCGTACTCGGACGCTCTACCCGCACCTATGACGTGCCTGCCCGGCCGCCAGACCACTTGAGGTCGGCCTTCGATTCGCGCAATTGAGCACGGGCCGGTTTCGGACGGACCGCCGAGACGCGGCCCCGCTTGGTGGGTGGGTTCGCCTTCCACATGGTATCCAACTCATCGTCGGTGCGCTGCGCGTCTTCGTACCGGAAGTCCAGGGCATCGAGCTGCAGGAAGTCGCACATCTCGTGCAGCCGCGAGTACATCCGGAAGCCGACCCGACAGAGCAACGAATCTGGATCGGTCTCTTCTGGCTTAGCCTCGTAGTTCGATGTGAAGACCGTGACCCGTCGTTCGTTGTAGCGGGTGTTGACGATGAGATTGAGCGTTTCCTCAACCCACTCGGAGGTCTTCTCGGCTCCCAGATCATCCAACACCAGTAACTCGGCCGTCATCACGGGACGCAGGACCTCGAGTTCCGTGGTTCGGACGACCGGGTCATACGTGCTGCGAATCACACGCAGGAGGTCGCGGGTGTCGTAGTACAAACCGTGCGCGCCGCGCGTGGCCATCACCTGGCGCAGCACGGCGACAGCGAGGTGGGTTTTGCCCACGCCGGGCTGGCCTTCGAGGAATAGGCCACGATCGACCACCGGAAACGCCTCCGCCAACTTGACGGCCCTGGCCTTCGCTTTTCTGAGCGATTCGTTGTAGGCCCGGAAATTGCCGAAATCGCAATGTTGGTACCGTCGAGGAATCCGGGCGTCGGTCACCAGACGCGACGTCAGCTGCTCCCGCCAGCAGTCGCAGCGCGTCGCGCGACGCACGCCGTCGACGTCAACCAACTTCCAGCCGGTACCGTCGCAAACAGGGCAACTCATGGGGAATCTGGTACGCAGGGGTCACTCACGGTTAGAAGTCGGTAGACAGTAGACAGTAGTCAGTAGACAGTAGAACGCAGAGACGGGCTGGACGCAAGAGCTTTGATCCGGATTCAGTCCGGCCCGTGGGCCTGCCTTTCTTTACAGCTACCGTCTACCGTCTACTGTCTACCGTTTACCGACGGCGTCAGGCCGGGCGGGCCGCCTATTGCGAGGACTCGCCCGGCTTTGCGGCGGCGCCCTGGGCATTGCGGACGATATCGGCGGGTGTCGAACGTACGAGGGCGGTATTGAGCCGTTGCTCCCAATCACCGAGTCCACGGGCCAGCTCTCGCTTGACGTATTCCATGAACTCGTTGACTTCGTGCTGCATGTCTTCCATCTTCTGCCGCATGTTGAGGATGATCTCGACGCCGGCGAGGTTGACACCCAGGTCGCGCGTGAGCGAGAGGATCGTCTCGAGGCGCTGCAGATCGTCATCGGAATACAGGCGGGTATTGCCGTCGGTGCGTGACGGCTTGAGGAGGCCTTCGCGCTCGTACAGCCTGAGCGTCTGCGGATGAATGCTGTACTTCTGGGCGACGGCGCTGATCATGTAGTAGGCCTTGCCCGCGCCGGAACCCTTCTTGGTCGCCATCGCCTTCTCCCTACCAGAGGCCTGCACGCACATCCTCTGTATTGATCTGTCCAAATTCGTGCAGCAGTTCTCTCGACCGCTGATCCAGCACGGACGGCAGCACGATCCTGATCTCGACGATCAGATCGCCGCGTGTCGCTTTGCGCGGCGACGGTACGCCCCGATCGCGAAGCCTGAACCGCTGCCCCGACTGGGTGCCCGGCGGCACGCGGAGCCGAGCCGGCCCGTCCAGCGTCGGAATCTCGAAACGGGCGCCCAAAGCCGCCTCGTGGAGCGCCACGGGAACCGTCAGATGGAGGTCGTCTCCCTCGCGCCTGAAGAGCGCGTGCGGCGTCACCTCGACGGTGACATACAGGTCGCCAGGTGCGGCGCCGCGAGTGCCGGCGTGTCCCAGACCACGCACGCGGATCTGCTCACCGGGATTCACCCCAGCCGGGATCGTCAGCGTGGTCGTTTCGCTGCGTGGTTCCACGCCGAGTCCACCGCACGCACCGCAGATCGCGTGCCGAAGCAGACCGCTGCCCTGGCACCGGCCGCAGGTTTTGGTAAACATCATGTGGCCGCGCGAGGTGCGAACCGTGCCCGCCCCGCGACACGAGGGGCACGTCGCCTCAGCCACCGACTGCACCCCGCGGCCCTTGCATCCGTGACACGCGTCGCGTCGGACAACGGTCAGGGTCGTGTCGACACCTCGAACCGCCTCCTCGAACGCGATCGACACGGTCAGGTAGAGATCGGCGCCGGGCGCCGCCGCCTCGGCCGGGCCGCTCACCGCGTCCTGGATCACATCGGCAAACAGGTCGCCAAACGTCGATGCCGCAGATCCGTCGGCCGCGTGCACCGAGAAGTCGAACCCGTCGAACCCGAAAGTGGCGGCCGCCTCAATCACGACGGCCCCGCTGCCGAGCACATCGTAATCGCGACGCCGATCGGGATCGATCAGCACCTCGTACGCGTCGGCGACGGCCCGAAACCGGACCGCCGCCGTCCGATCGCCCGGATTGATGTCCGGGTGGTACCGGCGCGCCAGGCGTCGATACGCCCGCTTGATCTCGTCGAGACCAGCGGTCGATGAAACGCCCAGTAACTCGTACAGGTCCATCGTGTCAGCTATTCGGAACCGGGTTCATCGCCCGTTCTGGTCATCCACGCAGGCGATGAAACCGTCCCCTACTTCTTTCCTTCGTCCACGACTTCGGCGTCGATGACGTCGCTCTTGGGCGCCTCGCCCGTTGGCGCGGCCCCATCGCCGGCGGCCTGTCCCGCTCCCGGGGCAGCCTGCTTGTAGAGCACTTCGGCAAGCTTGTGCTGCGCGCTGGTCAGATGCTCCAAGGCGATCTTGATGGCTGCCGCGTCGTTCTTCTCAATCGCCTTCTTGGCCTCATCCATGGCCGCTTCGACCGGCTGCTTGTCGGCGGCGCTGAGCTTGTCGCCCGTGTCCTTGAGCAGCTTCTCGGCCGCGTAGACCGCCTGATCGGCCTGATTGCGAATCTCGATCTCCTCTTTCCGCTTCTTGTCCTCTGCGGCGTTCGACTCGGCCTCGCGCATCATGCGGTCAACCTCGTCTTTGCTCAGGCCGCTCGATGACGTGATCGTGATCTTCTGTTCTTTGCCGGTGCCCTTGTCCTTGGCCGACACATTGACCATGCCGTTGGCGTCGATGTCGAACGTCACTTCGATTTGCGGCACGCCTCTCGGCGCGAGCGGAATGCCGTCGAGGTGGAACCGCCCGAGCGTGCGGTTGTCGCGCGCCATCGGCCGCTCACCCTGGAGCACGTGCACCTCGACGCTCGACTGGCTGTCGGCGGCCGTTGAGAACACCTCGCTCTTGCGGGTCGGAATGGTCGTGTTGCGCGGAATCAACGTCGTCAGCACGCCGCCGAGCGTTTCAATCCCGAGCGACAGCGGCGTCACGTCGAGCAGGAGCAGGTCTTTGACTTCCCCGGCCAGCACCCCGGCCTGAATCGCCGCACCGACCGCGACCACCTCGTCAGGATTGACACCTTTGTGCGGCTCCTTGCCGAACGCGTCGCGCACGATCTGCTGCACGCGCGGAATGCGGGTCGACCCGCCCACGAGCACCACTTCGTCAATCTGCGAGGGCTGCACGCCGGCATCGGACAGGGCCTGCTTGACCGGTCCGACGGTCTTCTGCAGCAAGTCTTCGACCAGCTGTTCGAACTTGGCCCGCGTGAGCTTCATCTGCAGGTGTTTCGGCCCCGTCGCGTCGGCGGTAATGAACGGCAGGTTGATCTCGCTCTCCATCACCGTCGAGAGTTCCATCTTGGCCTTCTCGGCGGCCTCGCGGAGCCGCTGCAACGCCATCCGATCCTTGGTCAGGTCGATGCCGTCGCTCTTCTTGAACTCGCTGGCCACCCACTCGATGATGCGCTGGTCGAGATTGTCGCCGCCCAGGTGCGTGTCGCCGTTGGTCGACTTGACTTCGACGACGCCCTCGCCGACTTCCAGAATCGAGATATCAAAGGTGCCACCGCCGAAGTCGTACACCGCAATGGTCTCGTCCTTCTTCTTGTCGAGCCCGTAGGCGAGCGCCGCCGCCGTCGGCTCGTTGACGATGCGCATCACCTCGAGACCCGCAATCGCACCTGCCTCTTTGGTCGCCTGGCGCTGCGCGTCGTTGAAGTAGGCCGGAACCGTAATCACCGCCTTGGTGACCGGCTGGCCCAGATATTCCTCAGCCGACTGCTTCAGCTTCTGCAGCACCATGGCCGACACCTGAGCCGGCGCAAAACGCTCTTCCTTTCCGGAGGCCTGCACCTGCACCACGACGTGATCCCCGTCGCGTACGACCCGGAACGGCACCATCTTCATCTCTTCGCTGACTTCCTCGAACCGTCTGCCCATAAAGCGCTTGATCGAGAACACCGTGTTCTCCGGGTTGGTGACGGCCTGCCGCTTGGCCACTTGTCCAACGAGGCGCTCGCCGGTCTTGCTGAATCCGACCACACTCGGCGTCAACCTGCCGCCTTCGGGGTTGGTGATGACGACTGATTCTCCGCCTTCCATCACCGCCACGACAGAGTTGGTCGTTCCGAGATCGATTCCGATAATCTTGCTCATGTCTGTATCCTCGGCCTGATGTTGAGAGCAATCGCCCTCGTTGATTTGGGCACTGCCCCACGCCAAATATTAGGCTTTCGTAAGCATAAAATCTTAGCGTTAGAATGTCAATATTAATTCGCCGACGGGAGCAACACAGCCCGTAAACTCCTGTAATTGAAAACGTTGCCCGCCTTGTGCTATCTTGTGGTTGCCTGCCTACAGACCGGGAATTCTAATTCGCCCTGGAATTCCGGCGCATCTTCGAGGGTCCTATGACCAGGTTCTTGCGCGTTTGTCTGTGGGTACTTCTGCTTGCACTCATCCGGGTGCCGTCTGTAAGTGCACAGTCGGCCACCCTGCCCGAGGCGACAACTCCACCAGCCCATCTCTCACTCGTCGAGGGAAATGTCTCGCTGGATCGCGAAGGTCGCTCGGAATCTGCAGTCGAAAACGTCCCGCTGCTCGATGGCGACCGGATTCGTACCGAAGGTGGTCGCGCCGAGATCATCCTGGGCGACGGCTCGATCCTCCATCTTGATCGCAGCACGACGGCCGAACTGCTCGCCGGCGATCTCATCCGGCTGCTCCAGGGCCGCATCATCGTCGTATCGATTGGGGCGCGAGATCCATCTCGGGCCGTGCGATACCAGATTGATACGCCCTCGGCCTCGGTTCAGACCAACGGCCCGGGCGAGTATCGCCTCACGGCCGCTGGCCCAGAGGGCGCCAGCACTACTCAACTCGCCGTCGTGCGCGGCAGCGCCACGCTCGGCAACGATGCCGGGTCGGTCGAGGTGCGAGCCGGCGAACGGTCTGTCGCGAACGAGACTGATGCGCCCAGCCGGCCGCAGTATTTCAACTCCGCCCGCGCCGATGAATTCGACCGCTGGAGTGCGAACAGGCGCGATGAGCAGATCGGCACGACGTCTTCGCGCTATCTGCCGGAGGAGCTTGGACCGTACTCAGGTACGTTCGATCGGTACGGCACGTGGCGTCAGGAATCCTCGAACGGCTACGTCTGGTTTCCAAGAGTCTCAACCGGCTGGCGTCCGTATTCGGTAGGTTACTGGCGCAACTACGACAATTGGGATTCGTTCTGGGTCGCCCGGGATCCGTGGGGCTGGCCGACGCACCACTATGGCCGCTGGGGATTCTCGGTGGGTCTTGGCTGGTATTGGATTCCCGCCCGCTCGTGGGCGTCTGCGTTTGTCTACTGGGCGCTCGGCGGCGACTACGTCAGCTGGTGCCCGCTCGGATGGAACGACTCGCCCGTGTTCGGCAATTGGGGCCTGCGCGGTGTCTACGTCGGCCTCCACGACGGATGGCGGGGCTGGACGGTGATTCCGAGGCGCCACTTCGGCTCGGCCGTGTTCGCGTCGCACATCGCGATCGACGGCCGGCACCTCGATGGCCGCGCCATGTCGACGTTCGTGGTTGGCCGCCGCGCGCCATCGATTGGACGGGCGGTCGCTCGATCCCAGGCCACCGCGAGATTGCGGACGCCAGATTCGCCGACGTCCCGGGGCACCAGCGGCATCGGCGCAAGAGGTCGTGGGGAGCGGGCGATGCCCCGCACGGCGACGCCCGAACCGACGCGCGCCGACATGCGGGGGATGTCAGCCAGCGTGCCGCGGGCCCAGACCCGGCCGTCTGAGACGGCGCCGACGGTGGAGCGGTACAACCGTCGATCGGTCCCCGGTGCTCCAACCGCCGGATCAGGGGAGTCGGGCGTGCAGAGCCTGGGGGCGCTCGCCCGTCAGGGCAGCTGGAATTCTGGCCGACGATCTGCCGCGCCCGCGGATTCTGGAGGCACGGCGCGGGTCGACCGACGCCGGTTGCCTGAAGTGGCCGTTCCCTCCCCCATTGAAGGCAACGACCGTTCGATTGCCCGCCAGCGCGCGCCGTTGCCGCGCACTGCCGAGGGAGTTCCGGGCCCAGCCTCGATTCGCCCCGAGCCGAGGTACATGCCTCGCGATCGGTCAATGAGTTCATCGTCGCCCGCGGCAGAAGCCCGCGCGCTCGCGCATCCGCCGGGACGCCCGACTCCCGAGGTCAGTTCGGGACGGGAGCGCAACCCGTCGTCGGTGAGCTCAGGAAGCGGGTATTCGCCTGGCAGAGTGTCGTCGAACCCGTCGTCGGCGAACCCCGGACGCGGATCATCATCTGAGGGCAGGTCGTCGGGCCCGTCTTCGCGATACAATTCCGGATCAGCCACGCAGCGTCCGCCGAGCCGGGGCACATCGTCCCAAAGCCGCGGCCGTGGCGGTGCTCCGGGGTAAATGGTCCGTACCAAGACCGCCAAGGCGCCTGAGCGCCCCTCGCTCGTCAGACAGGCTGGCATCGCCGCGCTCTTCGTGATCGCGGCGGTGCTCGGCATCGTCACTGGACTGGTCGCTGCGTACTCCGGCGATCTGCCTCAGATCTCCGCGCTCGACGAGTTCAGACCCAGCACGATCACGCGCGTCTACGCGTCGGACAATCGGCTGATCGGCGAGTTCGCGACGCAGCGGCGCGTCATGGTGAAGTACGACGACATCCCACCGCAACTGCGCCAGGCGATTCTGTCGGCGGAAGACGATGGCTTCGAGACGCACTTCGGGGTCGACATCACGCGCACGTTTATCCGCGTGCTTCAGAACGTCTTGCTGCGGCGATCGTACGGCGGCAGCACGTTGACGCAGCAGCTGGCCCGAAAGCTGTTCCTGAAGCCGGACAAGTCGCTCGAGCGAAAGGTCAAGGAGTGGCTGCTCGCCATCCAGATTGAGAAGCGGTACACGAAGCACGAGATCTTCACGATGTACTGCAATCAGATGAACCTGGGGCACGGGGCGTACGGCGTCGAGGCGGCGTCGCGCCTGTATTTCGGAAAGCCCATCAAAGACCTGAAGCTCGAGGAGGCGGCGCTCATCGCCGGCATCCTGCAGTTGCCCGAACGCGAGAGCCCGTTCGTCAACGAGAAGTGGGCGATGCAACGGCGCAATTACGCGCTGCAGCGCATGGCCGATGAACACTACATCACGAAGGCTGAGGCAGACGCCGCGAAAGCGAGGCCGATCGTTGTCGTGCCGATGGCCACCCCGGGCACCGCAACCGCGCCGTACTTCGTCGAAGAGGTTCGCAAGTACCTCGAGCACCGGTACGGCGCCCGCGAGTTGTACGAGGCTGGCATGTCGGTGTACACGACGCTCGATCTCGACTTGCAGCGGGCGGCGGCGCACGCGCTCGACCGCGGGATCCGACAGGTGGACAAGCGTCGCGGATTCCGGAAGCCCACCCGCAATCTCACGACCGAGCATCTCGATCTCGCCACCTACCATGATCGGCGGTGGGATCGCCCGATTCAGCCCGGAGACATCGTGCCGGCGGTGGTCGTTGGCGCCAGCCAGAACCGCGTCCGCCCACCGGTCCGGCGCGGAAAGAAGGCCGAAGTCGACCCGATAGCCGGCGGCGGTGCCGCGCATGTACGGGTGGGGCGGTACGACGCCGATCTCACGCGAGCGTCCATTCAATGGACAGGACGCACACGTGCGCTTGATCTGGTGCGCACCGGTGACATCATCGAGGTCGAGGTTCTCACGGTCGATGAGCGGGGCGGTCTATTGACCGTCCGGCTCGAACAGTTTCCCATCGTTCAGGGCGCTGTGCTCGCCATCGACAATCGGACTGGGCAGATCAAGGCGATGGTTGGTGGGTCCGACTTCGCGAGAAGCAAGTTCAATCGGGCCGTCCAGGCCCCGCGGCAGATCGGCTCAGCGTTCAAGCCGGTCGTCTTCACCGCCGCGATCGACCGCGGCTATACGCCGTCGAGCCTGTTGCTGGACGCACCGGCCTCCTACAATGCGGGGCCCGGGCAGCCGCCCTACTCGCCGCGCAACTACGAGCGGAAGTACGAGGGGACGGTGACGCTGCGGCACACGCTCGAACACTCGCTCAACGTGCCAACCGTGCGGATGATGGAGCAGCTGACGCCCGAGCAGGTGATCGGCTACGCCCGCCGGCTTGGCTTCCAGTCGCCCATCCGGCCGTACCTGTCGTCGGCGCTTGGCGCGTCGGAAGCGACGCTGCTCGAGGTGACAAGCGCGTACTCGGCCTTCCCGAATCAGGGCGTGCGGATGCAGCCGTTCCAGATCGCCAAGATCGTCGAGCGCGACGGCACGCTGCTGGAAGAGCATCGGTCGCAGCCGACCGAAGGCATCCGCGCCGACACGGCCTTCGTGATGGTGAATCTACTGCGCGGCGTCGTCCAGCGCGGGACCGCCGCCAAAGCGTCCGAGTTGGATTGGCCTCTGGCCGGCAAGACCGGAACCGTCGACGACTACACCGACGCCTGGTTCGTCGGATTCGATCCGAATATCACCATTGGCGTCTGGGTCGGCCTGGACGAAAAGAAGCCGCTCGGCGCCAACGAAACCGGCGCAGTCGCCGCGCTCCCCATCTGGATGGACATCTTCAAGTCCTACATCGATCGGCTCGGCGATCGGAAGAATCCCCCGCACTTCGAACCACCCGGGAACATCGTCTTCATGATGGTCGATCACGCCACGGGAACGCCCGTCAGCGCGGATACGCCGGGCGCGGTCAATGAGGCCTATATTGCGGGGACACAGCCGGGAGTTGGGTTTCCCAAGCAATAGGCGCGACTCAGTAGACGGTAGACAGTAGACGGTAGACAGTAGGCAGAAGACGCAAGCCAGAAGGCAAAAGCCAGACGCAGGAATGGGTGCTTACCGCCGCTCGCTCCCCGGCTGCGTGCGATCCGAATCCCGAACCCCGAACCCCGAATCCCGGCTTTCCCCTACCGTCTACTGTCTACCGACTACCGTCTACGGCCAGGGGGCGTCTCTCCCGCCCCTACTCGTCCTCCACCACCGCCTGCCCCAACGTCCCTGCCGCCTTCGCTTTGAGATAGGACTTGATGAAGCCGTCGAGGTCGCCGTCGAGCACCCGGTTGACGTCGCCCACCTGCTCTTTGGTCCGGTGGTCTTTGATCATCTGGTAGGGATGCAGCACGTAGCTGCGGATCTGGCTGCCGAAGGCGATGTCCTTCTTTTCTCCGCCCAGCTTCTCGAGCTTGGTCTGCTGCTCCTTGATCTTCATGTCGAACAACCGCGACTTGAGGACCTTCATCGCGGCGTCGCGATTGCGAATCTGCGATCGTTCGTTCTGGCACGACACGACGACGTTGGTGGGCAGATGCGTAATGCGCACCGCGGAATACGTAGTATTTACGCCCTGCCCGCCGGGGCCGCTCGCGCAGAACGTATCGACGCGGATGTCCTTTTCGTCGACGACGATTTCGACATCGTTCTCGAGTTCGGGCCACACGTAGACCGATGCGAATGAGGTGTGCCGCCGGGCCGCCTGGTCGAATGGCGATATGCGCACCAGTCGATGCACGCCGGCTTCGGAGAGCATCAGTCCATACGCGTACTCGCCGGTGATCATCAGCGTGGCACTCTTGAGGCCCGCTTCGTCACCTGGCTGGTAGTCGACGACTTCGCGTTTGAAGCCGCGGCGTTCGGTCCACCGCAAGTACATCCGGAACAGCATGTCGGCCCAGTCCTGCGACTCGGTGCCGCCCGCACCCGGATGGATGGTGACGATCGCGTTGGCGCGGTCGTGCTCACCGCCCAGGATGCGTCTGGTTTCCGTAGACTCGATGTCGGCGTCGAGGCGATCGAGGCCCGTATTGATGTCGGCCAGGACGTCTTCGCCCGCCTGGGCCCACTCCACGAGCACGCCGAGATCCTCGTGCTGCTTGGTGAGGGAATCGATCAGGTCGATTTCTTCCTGAACGCGCTTCCGGCGCTGGAGGGTCCGCTGGGCCTCCGCCTGATCAGTCCAGAAGTCCGGCTGCGAGATGCGCTCCTCGAGCTTGACGACTTCGTCTCGTGGCCGTCCAACCTCAAAGATAACTCCTGAGCTCGGTGGCCCGCTTCAGCAAATCCTGGTAACGCCGGACAAGTACATCGAGCTCGAGTGCCACAGTAGTGTCTCCCAACAATAAGTGTGTATGGCTAATTCTACCGCGAACCGGCCACGCTCGCTCGGCGGCGCCGCGTGGCCGTCAGCGAGAGCAGCGTCAGCAGCACGCACGACAGGGCAAACGCGTCGCCGGTACGTCCATAGAGGGTCCTCCCGTTCAGGAACTTCACCTCGCCGGAGACAATGGTCCGCTCGAAGATCGCCGAGGCGGCGATGACGCGTCCGTAGGGATCAACAATTCCGCTGATACCGGTATTGGCGGCGCGGATGAGGTATCTCCCCTGTTCGACCGCTCGCAGCTGCGCCTGCTCGAAATGTTGAAAGGGCGCCGACGACTCGCCGTACCAGGCGTCATTCGTGATTGTGGTCAGCAACTGGCTGCCGCGCTGCACGAAATCGGCGACCAGATCCGGATAGACAACCTCGTAGCAAATCGCCGTCGAGAGCGAGTGGCTCCCGACCGCCATGACGACCGCCTCACGACCGGGAGAAAAATCCGACACGGACTCCACCAGGGGAGCCGCGAAGAACAGCAGCCGTTTGAGCGGCACGTATTCTCCAAACGGCACCAGGTGCATCTTCTTGTACACGCCGGCGATGGCGCCACTTGGATTCAGCAGGAAGGCGGAATTGAAGAACCGCGGTGGCGTCCCGGGCTCGAATTGGTCGCTGCCAAACAGCAGGTAGACCCCGCGGCTCCTGACGATCTCGCTGATAACGGCCCGGCCGCCCGCGTCATGCTCGAAGAGAAATGGAGTTGCCGATTCAGGCCAGACCACCAGCTGCGCACGGCCTTCGGCCGCCTGCATCGTTAGCTTCAAGTACGTGTCGAGGATTTGAGGAGCCGACGCCTGGTTCCACTTCTGCTCTTGCTTGATATTGCCTTGCACGAGTGCGACGCGGATCGCATCGCCTGCGCTGATGAGGCTACCCTCCTGCACCCGCCACTGTCCCCATACGGCGAATCCGCCAACGAGCGCGAACGCGCAGATCGGCAGTGCGACCCGATCACGTCCACGCCCAGTGATGACGATCGCGGTGGCCACCGAGGCCAGCACGACGAGCGCTGAAAGGCCGTACACGCCTGCCAGGCTCGCCGTCTGCGCGATCGACGTCGCGGTCGCCTGGCTCGTTCCCAGCAGGACCCACGGAAAGCCACCAAGCACGTAGCGGCGCGCCAGTTCCGTGGCCACCCACACCGGCGGAGCCAGCAACAGGCCTCGCGGCCCCAGGACGAGCACCAGTCTCGCTGTGACGACGGCAAACAACGCGGGAAAGAGCGCGAGGTACGCGACAAGCAGGCCGCCGAGCACGATGGCCACCGGCCAGTTCAGGCCACCGAACGTCTGCACGACCGCCGGCGTCCAATAGACGGTTCCGCCGAAGTAGCCGGCGCCGGTCACCAGACCAAGCCAGAAGGCGCGGCGCATGGTGATCGGTGGCGTTCGAACCAGCGCGATCAGCAATGGTGCGAGCGCGATCCAGGCGGCAGCGGAATGTCCGTGCCGCGGAAAGCTCAAGGCGAGCAGGACGCCGGAGAGGAGCGCTAGCGGGTAACCCAGGGCGTGTACTTTCCTTCGCTTTCGATCTTGCGTGCCACGGCCTCAGCATCGGCGCGCGTCTTGTACGCGCCGATCCTGACGCGAAACACACCGGTCTTGTCCCCGGCTTTGGGTGGGACCACGAACGCGTCGTATCCAGTGACCTTCAACCGCCTGACGACGACATCGGCGTCACTACGCTTCGGGACCGCGGTCACTTGAACGGTGAAGGTGCCCTCCGGCGTGGGTGCTGTCCCGCGGGCGGCCGGCGGCTCGTCTGGTGCCTGCAGCGGCGGCCGCGGCTCGTCTGCCGAAACCGCCGCACCCGCAGCAGGCGCTGCTGGCGCTGCTGGCGGCAGGACCGTGGCCTGCGGTTTGAGCGGCTCGACAGGCGCGTCGGGTTCCGACAGCCGCTTCGCATAGGCGAGATCGCCGGTCTGGGAACCGGTTGGCTTCGCGCCCGCGGCATCGGCTGGCGGTTGCGGATCGGGCACCACCTGCGGCGCACTGATCATCGTGGCGTCGGCGGCCGAGCCGCGATCCGCCTGGACACCGCGGCCGACCAGCACGCCAAACAGGAACATCACGCCGCAGACCACGCCGGCAGCCGTCAGCACGAAGACGAGCTGCTTCTCGTTGAGGTGCACGCCGCGTGTGGTGTCGTCGGCCATCGTCGGTGCCGTCGGGTTCGGACTAGGTCCTGTTCATGATGCCCCGAAGCAGATCAATCGGCAACGGGAAGATGATGGTCGAGTTCTTTTCGGCGGCGATCTCGGTCAGCGTCTGGAGGTACCGGAGCGTCATCGCCTCGGGCCCGCTGGCAATCACGTGCGCGGCCTGCGCCAGTTTTTCGGACGCTTCGAGTTCGCCTGCGGCGTGAATAATCTTAGCACGCTTCTCTCGCTCGGCTTCGGCCTGCCGCGCCATCGCGCGCTGCATGTTCTCGGGCAGATCGACGTGCTTCACTTCGACCGACGAGACCTTGATCCCCCACGGATCGGTGTGCTGGTCGAGGATCTTCTGAAGCGTCGCATTCAGCCGCTCGCGGTCAGACAGCAGGCCGTCGAGATCCACCTGCCCGAGCACGCTGCGCAACGTCGTCTGCGCCAGCTGCGACGTGGCGTAGTGATAGTTCTCCACCTGCACGATGGCCCTGAGCGGGTCCATCACCCGGAAATACACCACCGCGTTGACCTTGACCGAGACATTGTCCCGCGTGATGACATCCTGCGGGGGCACGTCCATGACCACCGTCCGCAGTCCGACGCGCACCATGCGATCGATCGGCGCAAAGACGAGGATCACGCCAGGACCCTTGGGCTCCGGCAACAGTTTGCCCAACCGGAAGATCACGCCGCGCTCGTACTCCGCCAGCACCTTGATCGAGCTGACCACGTACAACACCAGCAGCAACGGAAACAGGAGAATCGGATATTCGATCATGAACGCTACTCCTTTGGCACAATCTGGCGGCTCACCGTCACGGTGAGCCCGTTGAGTCCCGTCACTGCGACGCGTTCGCCGACCGCGATCGACTCGCTGGCGTGCGCGTTCCACGTTTCGCCGAACACGGCTATCTGCCCCTCGCCGCCGGCCGGTATCGGCGTGAGCGCCTGACCGTACGATCCGATCATCCCCGCCGCTCCGGTCACCGACCGGCGTCGTTGCGACAGCACGGCCAGACGCACGAGAAACAGCAGGATGGCCGACAGCGCGAGCACGACCGGCACGATCAAACTCAGGCTGACGCGCAACTCCGGCGTGGGCGAATCGATGAGGATCATCGAGCCCAGCACCAGGCTCACCATTCCGCCGACCGCAAGTACTCCGTAGCTGGTGACCTTGATCTCGAGCACCAGCAGGACGAGGCCAAACAGGATCAGCAGCACGCCAGCGTAGTTCACGGGAAGCACCTGGAAGGTAAAGAACGCGAGGAGCAGACAGATGCCACCGGCGACGCCCGGCAGCACGGCACCGGGCGACCACAGTTCAATGGTGAGGCCCAGGACGCCGAGGCTCAGCAGAATGTACGCGATATTCGGATGCGCCAACGTGCCCAGCACCCGCTGGCGGAACGACATGTCCACGACTTCCTGGCGCGCGCCGGCCACCTGCAGCCGCAGACTGCTGGCGCGGTTGAAGCGCTGGATCTCGCGGCCGTCCAGCTTGGCGATCAGGTCGGGCACATCGGTCGCCACCAGGTCGATGAGGGCGGGCGAGGCATTGAGCGCCTCGGTTTCGGTGAACGCCCGGCTGTCGTTGACCGCCTGTTCCGACAACGCGACGTTTCGGCCGCGGCCCGCCGCAAGGGTGCGCGCGTACGCGGCGACATCGGAGGCCGCCTTCTTCGCCACCGTCTCGTCCATCTTCTCGCCCTGGCCCGACACCGGGTGCGCCGCACCGATGTGCGTGCCTGGCGCCATGGCGGCAACATCCGCGGCAAGCGTAATCAGAAATCCCGCCGACGCCGCACGCGCACCGGGCGGCGCCACGAACACCGCGATCGGCGTCTTCGCCGCGAGCATCTTTGTCACGATCGTGCGCGTGGAATCGACGAGACCGCCAGGTGTTTCGAGGATGAAGATCAGGAGCGCCGCGCTATCGCGATCGGCCCGCTCAATGGCGCCGACCATGAATTCGGCCGACACGGGATGGATCAGCGCGTCCACGTGCGCAACCAGGACAAGCGGGCGATTCGACGCCGGCCCGCCGGCCGCGGTCTGGATTCCGGGGTTCGAGGGATTTGCCGTCGATGCCGGCTGGGTGCCGGCAAGAATGGGTGGCCAGGCCGCGCCCGCGAACGCCACAACCAGGCCGGCCAGACAGGCACCGCGAACGACAGACCGACAGGCGACGAGCCGGGCAGATGCGGACATGGTGCGCGCTCCAGTCAGGCGCGCGCTGATTATAGCTCCTCAGTGCTTGCGACGGGGTCTCGCTTGAGCCGGTCGAGCAACTGCTGCGCCTGCGTTGACGCCGGATCGAGTGCGAGCGCCCTCTCGGCCTCGCTGCGAGCGAGGTCGAACGACTTGGCCTGGAGATACGCTTCGGCCAGACCCAGATGCGCCGCGACCGTCTCCTGGCTCCACAGCGAGATCTTGAAGGCTTCCGTCGCTTCCCGCAACCGCCCCGTCCGCAGGCAGATACGGCCGATCAGCAGGTTGGCTTCGGCGTCGTACGGCGCGAGGTACAGGGCGCGCTTCAGTTCTGGTTCGGCCTCGCGGTCGTTCTCCTGGTCAAGAAAGCGGCGGCCGCGTTCCAGATAGAACCCAGCCAGATCGCGCTGGTCGCGCTGGCCGATCATCTCCACTGTGGCGTCTACGCGTTCGCCCCGCGGGGGCTCGATTCCCTCCTTGAGCCGTTCCAATCCTCTCGCACGGGTCGCCGCGGCGGTCTTGAGGTCGAGCGCGTCGTACGCGGACGACAGCCGCTGAGCAAGCGCGAGCTCACGGGCCGCTTCACTTCCCTGGCCGGCCGCCTGCAGCACCGTGGCGAGCAGCGCGTGGGCGCCGCCGTCGCCGGGACTCAAGCGCACCGCCTCGCGCAGCCACGACGCTGCGGCCTGCGGATCGCCATCGAGCCAGGTCGCGTATCCCAGATTGAAGACGTAATCCGGATCCAGCTGGTCGAGGCTTCGCGCGCTCGAAAAATACGTCGTCGCGCGAGCGGCCTCGGCTGGCAGATTCGATGCCCGCAGCCGTACGACACCCAGGTTGTTCTGGATGATCGCAGACGGCGCGCGCTGCCGAAGGCCGGTCAACAGGCGATACGCCTCCGCGTATTCGCCAACGTGAGTGCGGGAGACCGACGCCAGGAACCGTGCCTCCACCGCCACCGCCGACGCGTCGGGCACCGCGCGGACCGACTCGAGCGCGGCACGATACTCACCCGCTGCGGTGTGCGCGTGCCACAGTGCAATGCGCGCGATGTCGTAGCTCGGGGCCGCCTGCAGCGCGGTGTGGAGAAACCGAACCTGCGCCGAGGGCGTCAGAGCGAGCAACCCCTTGATGTACGCCTCGAACGCCACCAGCGGGGGCGGCGAGGCCGGTGGCGCAGGCCGCTCGGTGTCCGAGACTGCCGGTGACGACGAGATGCCCGCAGTCAGCCGATCGAAGATCGCAAAGATCTCCTGGAGTTTCCCGCGCGCGACCACAGGCGGGTCGAGCCGGCCCTGCCAAAGCCGGAGGCGCCGCACGCTGAAGACCACCTCGTCGCCTTCCGAAGCGACCGATCCGATCACCAGGTCCGCCGCGCCCACCAACTGCCCGATGCGCACGACCGTTGCCCGGCTGAGCGCCGCCAGCGGGGGCACCTGCAAGCGTTCAAAGGCCCTCAGGCGTTCGTCACGCACGATGGCGTCGATACCCGCGCTCCGCAGCCCCTCAGTGAGCAAGACGGCCGAGGCTTCTCCCAGCCACGTCAGCCGCGGGTCGCGGGTCGCGTTTTCAAACGGCATCACCATCGCGCGTTCGCGCGACGCAGCGACGGGCGCGGCGGTCTGGGCCGGCGCCGACCCCGCCAGTAACGCGCACGCCAGCACGATCACTGGCGCGATGATCGAAGGCACCCGTCCGCGCGAACCGCTCGGGCCGATCGCCACTGCGCAGTGCGCGCTCCCTTGAGCCTGGCACTGCTGAAGCTCCACGTCGACGTCCACATCCAGCGCTCGAGCCAGGCCGCGGACAACCGCCGCATAATACAGACAGAGCGCTGTGGGCGAGGCGGACCGCACGTCACAGAAGAGCGACGGCTTGAGCACGAAGGTGCCACGCCCGCCCTTCCACCGCACCGACGCCCGCGTCTCCTGCCACGTGTCGACGGCGACGCGGCGCGCCAGCCGCCCGGCCGCTCGAACGCGAAGGCGCCAGGGCAATCGTCTGATCCAGGCTCTCCGACACGCCGTCAGCCCATCAATGGTCCACTGGGCCGTCAATTCTCCCGCACGCGCCATCACGGCGTCGTACGCCCCGTCTTCCTGCCGAAGAAAACTGAAGACGGCACGCATCGCTCCGAGGGTGACACGGCTGGTTCGCATGCCATGAGAGTTGACCCACGACTCATAGAACTCGAGGCGCATCGGCAGCTGCTCCGAAATGGCCTGGTGCAGGCTGGCAACGAGCATCCGTCCGATTACCGTCTCGCTCATTTTTCTGCTAACGTTACGACTTGGCACCCGATGTGCCGGGGCGCCATATGTCCACTGCAGCGATACTTGCCGGAGGCCGGGCTCGGCGCCTGGGCGGCCGGGACAAAAGCCAACTCGTCATTGACGGCGGGACGATTTTCGACCGTCAACTGCACGTGTTGCGCAGCGTGGTCGACCACGTCATTGTCGTCGCCAACGACCCGGACCGCTTTGCCGATCGCGGCGTGACCGTCGTCGAAGATCTCGTGCGCGACGCCGGGGCTCTGGGTGGTATCTACACCGCACTGTCGGTCGCGAAGGAACCCGTGCTCGTGATTGCCTGCGACATGCCCTATCTCACCGCGCCGTTCCTGACCCGCGTCATCGAAGTCTCGCAGGAGGCCGATGTCGCCGTGCCGCGTACCGCGGACGGATACCACCCGCTGTGCGCGTGCTACACGCAAGCCTGTGCGGAGCCCATCGGGCGCCGGGTGCGCGCGGGAAGATTGAAGGTGCTCGATGTCTTTGCCGATCTGCACGTGCGAACCATCGATCCGGTTGAGATCGCCGGATTCGATCCGGACGGCCTTCTGTTGCTCAATATCAATACACCCGACGACGTCGTCAGCGCCCAGAAGCGGTCGTCGTCGATTGGCGTGACATCAGCATCGTAGATTCATGGTCCCGAGCGAGTCAACGAGGACCGAGACAAATCGCACATGATTCTGTCGATCCAGGACACGATTCGAACCCGCGTCATCACGGCGGTGACGCACTTGTACGGTCTGTCTCCCGCCGACCTGCCGCACGTCACGGTGGCGGTGCCGCCCAACCGCGCGTTGGGTGATCTCGCCGTGCCACTGGCCTTCGAGTTGGCCCGCCGCCTTCGGAAGGCGCCGAAACTGATCGCGCAGGACATTGCGACCCATCTCGGCACGATTCCGGGGATCGCGCGTATCGACTGCGCCGCCAACGGCTACCTGAATTTCTACATCGACCGCGTCGCGTATCTGTCGGATCGGCTGTCCGGACGCGTATTGGCCACCGCCACGGCGATCGACACGTCGAAGACGATCGTGGAACATACGGCCATCAATCCCAATAAGGCCGCGCACATCGGCCACCTCCGCAATGCGGCGCTGGGCGATACGCTGGTCCGGGCACTCAGATTCCTCGGCAGCCCGGTCGAAATCCAGAACTACATCGATGACACGGGCGTTCAGGTCGCCGATGTCGTGGTCGGATTTCAAGAGCTCGAGCATCAGCAACTCGCCGATGTCGAGGCATTGGCCGCGCAGCCGCGGTTCGACTACTACTGCTGGGATCTGTACGCCCGGGTCACGGAATGGTACGCCGGCGACAAGGAGCGGCTCGCGATCCGCGCACGCACGCTGCACGATCTCGAACAGGGCGGCAACCAGGCCGCCGCCATCGCCAACTTCGTCGCCGACCGCATCGTCCGCTGCCATTTGAAGACGATGGCCCGACTCAACGTGCAGTACGACCTGCTGACGTGGGAGGGCGATATCCTGCGGCTCCACTTCTGGAACCGCGCATTCGAAACGCTGAAGGCGCAGGGCACCGTGTACTTTCAGCCGACTGGCCGGCTGGCGGGCTGCTGGGTGATGCGCATCGAAGACGACGCGCCCGCGCAAGCCGCCGCTGACCCACTGCCTGGCGAGGCTCGCGCCGACGAGGCAACTGCAGAAGGCGACCAGGCCGAGAAGGTCATCGTGCGTTCCAATGGCACGGTCACCTACGTCGGCAAGGACATGGCCTACCAGTTCTGGAAGTTCGGCCTGCTCGGACGGGATTTCCACTATCGTCTGTTTGGCGAAACTGGCAAGGACGGTCCGCTGTGGGCCACCGCGTCGACGCCGATGACGGACGAGGCCTCGAGACCGGCGTTCGGCAACGGACACACAATCTACAACGTGATCGACGTGCGCCAGTCGTACCTGCAGAAGCTGCTGAAGCAGGCCCTGGCAGCAGCTGGTCATCCGGGCGAAGCCGATCGATCCGTGCACTTCTCGTACGAAATGGTCGCGCTCTCGCACCAGACCGCGCGACAGCTTGGGTACGAGACCGAGGCCAACGACACGACGAAGCCGTTTGTCGAGGTCTCGGGCCGTAAGGGCCTGGGCGTCAAGGCCGACGACTTGATTGACACGCTCATCGCTAAGGCCCTCAGCGAAGTCGCCAAGCGCGACGCGGAGCGCCCGGCCGCCGAACAGCAGCGGATCGCCGAGATGATCGCGGTGGCCGCTGTGCGGTACTTCCTCGTTCGATTCTCGCGAGGCAAAGTCATCGCGTTCGATATCGATGAGGCGCTGAGCTTCGAAGGTGAGAGCGGGCCCTACCTCCAGTACGCCGTGGTCCGCGCCAATAACATCTTCCAGAAGCTGAGCGAGCGCGATGGCCTGGACACGGCACAGGTGACGGCACGTCTGGCTACCACCGAACCGACCGAGCTCGTCGAGAGCCTCGACGACCACGGCCTTTGGGCGCTCGTGCTCGAGAGTTCGCGTCTTGATGACGTTGCCCAGCAATCGGTCCGCGGCCTGGAGTTCTCGGTGCTGGCCAAGTGGGCCTTCGGGTTGGCACAACTGTTCAACGCCTACTATCATCGGTACTCTGTCCTGAACGAAGATCGTGGCGACGCGAAACTCTGGCGGGCGGCGGGGGTGGCGTACTTCCGCAATCAGATGACGCGGGCGTTGGACTTGATGGGCATCGAGGTCCCCGCCCGGATGTGAGAGCCGTTCAGAAGAATCAGTCCTGGACTGATTTATACCGAACGTTCAGAGACAATCAGTCCAGGACTGATTAGGGGTCTGTGAGAAAGAGTGTGTCATGCAGCCAGTCATTGCGGTCAGCCCCTGTCGAACCCTCTCCGACTATCAGGAGTCGGTCCGCCGCTCAGGTGGTGAGCCCCGTGTGATCGACCTCACGACCGACCATGCCGACGACGTGGTGAAGTGGTGCCAGGGACTGCTGCTCACCGGCGGCGTGGATGTCGATCCGGATCGGTACGGCGAGGCGCGCCATCCGTCGGTCACCGATATCGACAGCGCGCGGGACGCGTACGAGATCGATCTGATTACCAAGGCGATCGCTGCAGACATCCCAATCCTGGCGATCTGTCGAGGCATGCAGGTCATGAACGTCGCCTGTGGGGGAACGCTCGTGCAGGACATCCCGTCTCAGGTCTTTGGTGCACTGGAACATACGATCAAGACGCCACTCAATGGCGTGGCCCACGAGGCGTGGGTCGTGCGCGGCAGCGTCGTGTGGACCTTGATGCAGGAGAAGCTGAAGGACGGCGAGTCGCTCGACGTCAACAGCCGTCACCATCAGAGCGTGAAGCGCCTGGCGTCTGGATTCGACCTGTCGGCAAACTCACCAGATGGCGTCATTGAGGGCATGGAGCGCCGGAGCGCAAAGTTCTGCGTGGCCGTGCAGTGGCACCCGGAGAACTTCTGGCGCACGGGCGAATTCAGGCCGCTGTTCGACGGCTTCATCGCCGCCGCGCAATAACTGTTACCGCACCAACACAGCCACAGCCTCGACGTGAGCGGTCGTGGGGAACAGATCGAATCCCTGGATTGAGTGGATCCGGTACCCGACATCAACGAAACGGCGCACGTCGCGGGCGAAGGTCGCGACATCACAAGACACGAACACGACGCGTCCGGCGCCAAGCCCCAGCGCGCCCGCCATCGCCTGACGTGACATGCCCGTCCGCGGCGGATCGAGAATCAGCGTAAATGGTCCAGTGCGCTTTGGATCCTGGACGAATCGCTCTACTGAACACGGCCGCACACTGATTCGCGCCGCATACGGCTCCGCGTTGACGGCGAGATCGGCTGCCGAGCCGGGATGCCCTTCAACCGCAATGACCTCGTGTCGGCCCGTAGCGGCCAGGCACACGCCAAAGAGGCCAACCCCCGCGTAGAGGTCAATCACCGGTCCGGCCGGACACGCCGCGACGACCGTGGATACGAGTTCATGCACCAGATATCGATTGCCCTGGAAAAACGCCTTCACGTGCCGGCGGAACCGGATCGCCGGACGGGCTTGCCACCCCAACGCGGTTGCCGCGTCGGGGGCCCCGGCCTGCGCGTCGACACCGGCCGGGAACGTGAGCGTGTCCTGCACGAAGGGGCTGCCAATGACCACGCGGTCGGCTGACATGCCGGGATGGGACCATGACAGGCCCGTGACGCCCGGAACCGGCCCGAGTTCCGCAGGATTCTCGAGCCTGGCGTCGGGCGCGAGTTCGATGTGCACCGCGCGCATATCTCCGCTCACGTTCTCAGACACCTCGAGGTCGGCCGCCCCGGTCAATCCTGCGGCGCGAAGCATGTCTGCTACCGCGTCCAAGGCCAACGCGGTTTCGGAAAGCAGTTGGCCAGACTCCCGTACGTCGCAGATGCAGTGCGTGTCTTCGAGGAAGAACCCGATTCGTCCGCCCCGCACGTGCGCCCGCGCCCTCATGCGGTAACCGCGCTCTGGCGAAGGCGTGACGTCGATCTCGTTCGGCAGATCAATCCGGGCGAGCCTCTTGAGCCCGTCGCGGATGATCTCGCCCTTCAGGCGTATCTGTTCGCGATAATCGATGTGCGCGTAGACGGCTCCGCCGCACCGCGGATCACCGGCCACGGCGCGTCGAGATGGATGAGGCTCGAGGACGTTTTCGACTACGGCATATGCCATCGACCGCTCGGTTCGTTCGATGCGCACGCGCGCCGGCTCTCCAGGGATGGCGCCAGCGACGAGCAGCACCAGGCCGTCGTGGCGCGCAATCATGCGGCCGCCTGCCGCCGGCTTCTCCGGCGTCACGGTCACGACCTCTCCGATCTTCAACGAGTCGGCCATGTCACACACTGAAAGTCAGCAGGTGGATCATCAACATCCCGAACGGCGTCACGATCGGCTCGCCGGCCGTCAGTCAACCGACAGGATCGGGAGCGCGAGGCGTTCGCGCAGGATTCGGGCGGTGCACCGCTGATGCGCCGACTGATAGGCCTCTGCCGTCATGCGGCCGCGAAACGGCTCGAGTTCGCCGTCGGCCTCGCGCCGAATGTCGGTCATCATCGACTCGTCTGCCGATGCGTACGCCGCTTCCATCAGCCTCGCGTCGAGCGTTGCCAATTCCGCAAGGATCGCGTCGCGAGCCGGGCCCCTGGGGCTGCGTGCGGCGGGATGCAGCGCATCCAACTGGCGAACCACCTGGTCGAGCGCCTCGTCCCAGGCCGAAGAGGGTGACGGCCCAGTCCTGAGTGCCGTCAGACGAACAATCACGCGATCGATATGGGCCGAGAGCGACTGCCTGCGGCGCGGCGCCACCTCCCCACTGGCATCTCCCTCGTCTTCGGTATTCGCTGTGGTCCTGACGCCAACAGCTCGCCGCCACGCATCGAAGGCATCAAGAACGTCGGCTTCGCAGAATTCAATTCGGACCGGGCGCCTTCGCGCGCCCTTGGCAGCGACACGCTGCACATGACGATCGATGCCCTGAAACGCGACTTTGAGCGGCACACCTATCGCCGCCCATTCTCGGACCTTGTCGAAGGACGGACCCGAAATGCGCACCAGGTGCCCGGAGTTGCTCCGGCAGAGGTAGGCTTCGATCTGGCGGCAGTATTCGTCGGATTCCATTGGTGACGTCCGTCGGAGATTGTAGACGGTAGTCAGTAGACAGTAGACGGTAGCTGGCTCGATGAGTCGAGAGTTAGGCACACCATCGGTACCGAATGCCCATTCCCGAATCCCGAATCCCGATTTCCGCCTACTGTCTACCGTCTACCGACTACTGTCTACCGACAACTACCCCCTCGTTCCGTTCCCACACCATCCTCAACCCCGTCAGCGTCAGATCACGATCGACGGTCTGAATCGCAGCGGTCTCAGGCGCAATCACCTCGGCAAGGCCGCCGGTCGCAAGACAGAACGCTTCCCCCCCGAGTTCGGCGCGGATCCGGGAAACGAGCCCCTCGACCATGCCGACATAACCAAAGAACAGGCCCGACTGCATCGAACTCACGGTGGTCTTGCCCACGACATGTGGGGGCTTGCGCACATCAATCCGGGGCAGTCTCGCCGCCCGCTGAAACAACGCATCGGCCGAGATTTGAATGCCGGGGCAGATCACGCCGCCCAGGTACTCTCCCGCCGTCGAGACCGCATCGAAGGTGGTTGCCGTTCCGAAGTCCACCACGATCAACGGCGTCTGGCGCGACCGGCCGTACAGCTCGTAAGCCGCAATGCTGTTGACGATGCGGTCGGCTCCAACATCGGCCGGATTGTCGTACAGGACCGGCATGCCCGTATTGATGCCAGGCTCGAGGTTCAGGGGCCGAGCGCCCAGGTAACGCTCCGACATGTCAATCACGCTGGCGGTCAGCGGCGGGACGACCGAGGCCATGACGACGCCGTCGACGGCATCGGGTCTGATGCCCGCGCGTTCGAGCAGTTCGCTGACGAGCAATCCCATTTCGTCCGCCGTCCGCTCGCGCATGGTGGCGAGCCGCCAGCTCCGCCCAAGCGTCTTGCCTTCGAACACGCCGAGCACGATGTTGGTATTGCCAATGTCAATCGCCAGTAGCATGGGAACCTCTCCCCTTCGACTGAGACCAGATGCGCGTGGGGCTCACAACCAGACAATTTCGCCGGCGGTGATCCGCTCGGTTGTGCCACTCACGTCAACGAGCAAAGCGCCCTCATCGTCGACCCCTGCCGTCACCCCCCGGCGCACGCCGACGCTGGACGGCCACTCCACTACTGAGCCTACCGCGGACGGGGCCAGTTCGCGCCAACGATTGATGAGCTCGGACGTGCGGCGTTCGGAAGACGCGGTGCGGACTCTCGACAAATTGACCAGAGCGCGGGCCAGCAGGGCTCCCCGGTCAACCGGACGGCCCAGTTCGGTCTCGAGGGAGGTGGCGCGCGCGGCGACGTCAGGCGGATAGGAGGCGGCCCGAAGATTGATGCCGAAACCGAGGACGACGTGCTCGAGCGATGTCCCGTGTCCGGCCCCTTCGGCGAGGATCCCGGCCAGCTTGCGTCCCTCCGAGACGAGGTCATTGGGCCATTTGATGTCGACCACGAGTCCCGTCGCCTCGCGAATGGCGTCAGCCAGCGCCACGCCGGCCATGAGCGTCAGCAGCGCGGAGCCCGACCCGGGAACTGTCTGGCGATCCGGCCGAATGATCGTGGACACGTAGAGCCCGGCGCCGGCTGGAGAACACCAGACACGACCGTGGCGGCCACGTCCCTCGGTCTGCGTCTCGGCAACGATGGTCGTGCCCTCGGCAGCGCCAGCCTCCGCCAGGCGTGCGGCCACATCGTTGGTTGAGGTGACCTCGGTCGCGTAGAACAATGGCGAGCCGAACGGGCCACGCTCGGCCGCTGACCACGCAAGCGCCTCCGAGATGTCGTGAGGCAATTCGGCGGAGAGCGCCGGATCAGAAGGATCGAAGTTCAAAGGTGATATCTGAGGCTGGAGCCGAATCGGTCAAGGCGCCGATCGACACGAAATCGGCGCCGTCCGACGCGAGCGCAGCGACCTGTTCGAGTGATATCCGACCAGACACTTCTACGCGGGCTCGTCCGCGGCACTGCGCGATCACCCGGCGGAGTTCCTCGCTGGCCTCCCCGGTGAACAGGATCACATTTGCCCCGGCGGTCAACGCATCGACTGCCTGGGCCGACGTCGATACTTCGACCTGCACCGGTGTATCAGGACCGGCCGCGCGTGCCCGTTTGACGGCTGCGGCAATTCCGCCGGCGAAGCGGATATGACTGGCCTTCAAGATCAGGCCTTCGTCGAGCGACAGCCGGCCGTTCTCGCCTCCACCGACCCGCACCGCGTATTTCTGGAAGAGCCGCAGCAGCGGCAGGGTCTTCCTGGTGTCCGCGATCACCGCGCGTCCGCCTGCGGCCTCGACGAACCGGCGGGTCAACGTCGCGATACCGGACAGGTGCCGCAGGATGTTGAGCGCGGTCCGCTCCGCGGTCAGCATCGGCGCAGCCAGCCCGCTGACCACGGCGGCCTCGTCGCCAGGCTGACACACATCGCCGTCCTGCCGTCGCGACACGATGGTGACAGAGGGGTCCAGTTGCTTGAAGGTCTCGAGCGCGAGATCCAAACCGGCCAGGATCGTCTGCGCACGCACCAGCAGCACGCCTTCGGCCTTCGCATCGGGAGGAACGATGGCCTGGACGGTGGCATCTCCCCACCCGAGATCCTCGGCCAGACTTCGTCTGACGAAGTCGAGGCACACGCCGGTCTCGATCGGCTCGAAGCTCATGCGCCGAGCTCCGTGAGCTGGGCCTGCAGCCGCTGCTGACGTTCCGTGATCTGGGCGGCTCGCGCCTTTGTGTCCTGGACGATGGATGCCGGAGCGCGCTCCACGAAGCTTGCGGTCCCGAGTTTGCGCTCGATCGACTCGGCTTCGCGCGCCAGTCCGGCCAGTTCTTTCCGGAGTTTCTCGATCTCGGCCTGGTGATCCACGATGCCCGCCAGCGGCACGAATACGTGCGCGTGCTCGAGCACTCGCTTGACGGTATCGACGTTCGGCGCCACATCGCCCCGGAATTCGACGGACTCGAGTCCAGCGAGCTGACGCAAGTATGGCGCGTACTGCTCCAGCATCGCCCGCGCGCCGGCATCGGCCTCATCGATCATCGCCCTGATCTTTCGCGAGGGAGGCACATTGCGCTCTGACCGCACGGTGCGGATCGTCGTGATCACCTGCTGCAGGTACGCGACATCGGCCTCGGCCTCGGTGTCGGCCCACTCCGGACGAGGCGTCGGGAAGGCCGAGAGCGTCACCGTCGCCGCCTCGCCCGGCACGTGAGGCAGCTTCTGCCAGATCTCCTCGGTGATGAACGGGATGAAGGGATGCAACAGCCGCATCAACCGGTCGTGCACCTCGACCAGCACTGCCACGGCGGCATCGCGTGCGTTCCCCTGCTGCTGGAGATCGATCTTGACGAACTCAATGTACCAGTCCGCGAACTCGTGCCAGAAGAAGTGGTACAACCGATCGCACGCGTGGTCGAACCGGTACGTGGTGAGCGCGTCGTTGACGTCCACCGACAGCCGATGCACGCCGCTCAGGATCCAGCGATGAATCACGTGCAGATCGCGGGCGGGCGGCAGCACGGGACGCGCAGGCAGTTCTCCGATGTTCATCAGCAGAAAGCGTGACGCATTCCAGATCTTGTTGATGAACTGCCGGTATCCGGTCATCCGCCCTTCCGACAGCGGAATGTCCATGCCCGGCGACGCCATCGCCGCCAGCGTGAAGCGGAGCGCATCCGCGCCAATGTCGTCCATCACTGACAAGGGGTCGACGACGTTACCTTTCGACTTGCTCATCTTCTGACCGCGCTCGTCGCGCACCAGGCCCGTGATGTACACCGTGTGAAACGGCACATCCCCTCCGAACTTCAGGCCCAGCATGATCATCCGCGCGATCCAGAAGAAGATGATGTCGAACCCGGTGAGCATCAGCGTCGTCGGATAGTAGCGCGCCAGGTCTTCGGTCTGATCTGGCCAGCCCAACGTGCTGAAGGGCCACAATCCCGAACTGAACCACGTGTCGAGCACATCGGTGTCCTGTCGCAGGCTGCCGCCGCACAAGCACCCGGTCGGTTCCTCCTCTGAGACGATCGTTTCGCCACACGCCTCGCAATACCAGGCCGGGATGCGGTGTCCCCACCACAACTGCCGCGAGATGCACCAGTCGTGGATGTTGGTCATCCACTCGAAGTAGGTCTTCGTCCAGTTGTCCGGCAGAAAGACGACGCGGCCATCCTCGACGGCGCGTATGGCCTCGGCGGCGAGCGGTCCGATCTTCACGAACCACTGCGTGGAGACCAGCGGTTCCACCACGGTGCTGCAGCGATCGCAGTGTCCAACGGCGTGGCGATGATCGACGATCTTCTCGAGCACGCCGTCGGCCTGCAGCCGCTCCACGAGCGCCTTTCGGGCCTTGAACCGATCCTGTCCCGCGTAGGGCCCGGCCTCGGCCGTCATCTTGCCGTCCTCGTCAATCACCGACACGCTTGGCAGCGAGTGACGCTGGCCCATCGCGAAGTCATTGGGATCGTGGGCGGGCGTCACCTTGACCGCGCCGGTCCCAAATGCCGGGTCCACGAAGCTGTCGGCCACAATCGGCAATTCGCGCCCGATCACGGGCAGCACGACACGCGCGCCCACGAGGTTCCGGTATCGGTCATCATCCGGGTTCACCGCGATCGCGGTGTCGCCCAGCATGGTTTCCGGGCGCGTGGTCGCCACCGTCACGCCGGCCCCGCCGCCGACCCCTGCGTACCGCACGTAGTAGAGCTTGCCGTCACTCTCGCGGTGCTGCACTTCGAGGTCGGAGAGCGCGGTGCGGCAGCGCGGACACCAGTTGACGATGTACCGATCGCGGTAGATGAGGCCCTCGCGGTACAGGGACACGAACTCGCGGCGCACGGCGCGCGACAGTCCGGGATCGAGCGTAAAGCGTTCACGCGACCAGTCGACCGAATCGCCCAGCTTCCGCATCTGGCCCGTGATCGTCTCGTGGCTGACCTTCACCCAGTCCCACACGCGGGCCTCGAAGGCCTCGCGCCCCAGATCGTGGCGGGTCTTGTGTTCCAGCGCGAGCTGCTTTTCCACTACGTTCTGCGTGGCGATGCCCGCGTGGTCCGTGCCCGGCAGCCACAGGACGTCATAACCCTGCATCCGCTTCCATCGCGCGATGATGTCGGGCATCGTATGGTTGAGGGCGTGGCCCATGTGCAGCGACCCGGTGACGTTGGGCGGGGGCAGCACCATGCTGAAGGCGGGTTTGCCGCTGCTGGCATCGGCGCGAAACGCGCCAATCGACTCCCAGAAGCTGTACCAGCGCGCGTCAACGTCTTTGTGATCGAAGGCCTTCGGTAGCTCAGACATCAGGTTTCCCGGGACAGTGTGGAAGGTACAGCGTAACCGCAAGCCGCCCGACCTTCAAGCGACCCGTCGACTTCTTTCAGCTCTACTTGATGGTGGCTTTGACGCGGTCGATCTCTTCGCGAACCAGTTTTTCGGCGATGCGAGAGACGATGTCGGTCACCGCCTCGCGGACCACGCGATCCGACATCCGCTCGAGCACCTCTTTGGCCACGCGATCGACGAGTTCGTCGATGACGTCGGGCGAGAGCGTTGGTGCGCCAATGGCAGCCGCGGACGGACCTGGAAGATCCTGCCCGTGTTCAGCGGCGAGCAGCGCCGAGAACGCCTGCGCAAGAGCGGGCGCCTGATCAACGGCCCGGGCGCTGGCTCCAGCACCCGTCGACGGCGGCTCTTCGGCAGGCGGCGACGACCAGCGCGACGGCAGATTCAGCGGTTCGGTAGGATGGCTGGACTGAGCTCCGGCACCGCTTGGCGGCACCCACGCGTGCGCCGATTCCTGTTTGACAGGGGTCTGCTGCAGCGACGCGAACGCCGCATCGAGTTTCTCGAAATAGTCGTCGAGCTCCGCCGCCGTTGATGCCGGGGGCAGCGCGGGCGCCCCGAATCCGGGGACCGCGATAGGAGTGCGACGGCTGATGCGAACGGCCGCCTCGTCGGCGGCGGGCAATCCGGACGGCGGCGCCGACACCAGCTGGTCGGCCACCGAGGGCCCTTCTTCGACCGCCGGCGGCAGCTCGATTGGTTCCAGTGCTCTCTCGTGTTCCATCGACAGCTGACGATCGGGCGGGTCCTGATCGTCGTACGCTCGGGCGGCGGCGGGACGAGCAGCGTAGGCGTCAAGGTCCATGGCAGGCGCAGCCGCCAGGAATGCGTCGAGCGGCGAGAGGGGCGGCGGTTCGTGCGCCGCGGGTTGCGCGGCGACTGGCGGCGCGGCCACCGTACGCTCAACCGGCGGAGGACTGGGTGGCGCGACTGGTCTTTCCGCCACGACTGGAGAAGGCGCGGCCGCTCGGGCTGGCGGGGCCTCCCGAAGCAGCTCGTTGACACGAGTAATCACCATCTGGGGCTCGAACGGCTTGGCAAGCACGCCGTCGCAGCCGACCTCCTGGGCCCGCTGCTCGTCGACCGGCTCGAAGGCTCCCGTCAGCAGCAGCACTGGAATGTGGCACAGGTGCGGCGTGTTCTTGACGAAGGCCGCCACTTCGTAGCCGTCCTTCTCGGGCATACCGACATCGGCGAGCACGATGTCCGGGCGATCGGATTCAATGCGCCGGATGGCCTCGCGGCCGTCACCGACCGCGATCACCTCGATATCTTCGTCGGCGAAGGTCAGCTCGATGACCCGCTGGATCGTCACGCTGTCATCGGCCAGCAGAAGCCTGTGCATAGCCCCAAGTACCTGAAGAGAAACGTGTTAGCGCTCGAGAGGACCAGCCCATTCAAGCGTAGTCCCCGGCTGCGTGAGAAGTCAAGCAGCCACAACGGTTTATCGGAGTGAAGCGGGCGGGAGATTAGTCGTGTGGCCGGTCCTAAACGGTCTCGGTGCGGGACCGGGCATGGCTCGAAATGTACTCAATGATCTCCTGCATCGGCGTGCCCGGTCGGAAAACGCCGTCGATGCCAACCTCAGCCAGTCGAGCCACGTCGAGATCCGGGATGATCCCGCCCACGACGACCAGGACATCGTTCAGGCCCTTCTCTTTCAGCAGACGCATGACTTCCGGGCAGATGTGGTTGTGCGCACCCGACAGAATCGACAGGCCGATCACGTCGGCGTCTTCCTGGATGGCGGCGCTGACAATCTGCAGCGGCGTCTGGCGGAGCCCCGTGTAGATCACTTCCATCCCGGCGTCGCGCAGCGCCCGCGCGATGACCTTGGCTCCGCGGTCGTGTCCATCCAGTCCGGGCTTGGCGATCACAACTCTAATCTTCGACATATGCACCCAATGGTCAGTTTTCGGTAGGGATTAGGGGTTAGGGGTCAGGGATTAGCCAATCCCCAATCCCTACTCCCCAATCCCTATATCACGGGCCTCTCTTCGTACTCGCCCCACACCTCGCGGAGCGCATCGCACATCTCACCGACCGTCGCATAGGCGCGCGTCGCCTCGATCAGCGGAATCATCGTGTTGGTCGTGCCTTCTGCCGCACGCTTGAGATCGTCCAGCGCCCGGCGCACCCGCCCATTATCGCGATCGCGCCTGAGAACCCGGAGGCGGTCGATCTGACGCCCGGCGGCCGCCTCGTCGATGTAGAGCGTAGGCACCCCGCGATCCTCCGCCTCCACGAATTCGTTGACGCCGACGATGAGCTTCTCTTTTCGCTCGACGGCCTGCTGAAAACGATACGCGCTGTCGGCGATTTCGCGTTGCGGGAACCCATTCTCGATGGCGGCCACCATCCCGCCCATCCGGTCGATGGTCTCGAAATAGTCGAGTGCGCCCTCTTCCATGTCGAGTGTCAGCTTCTCGACGAAAAACGAGCCCCCCAGCGGGTCCACGGCGTTGGTCACGCCGCTTTCGAGGGCGATGATCTGCTGGGTTCGCAGCGCCAGGGTCGCCGCTTCCGCGGTCGGCAGCGCCAGCGCCTCATCGAGCGAGTTGGTGTGCAGCGACTGCGTTCCGCCGAGCACAGCCGACAACGCCTGCAATGCGGTGCGAACGACGTTGTTGTACGGCTGCTGCGCCGTCAGCGACACGCCCGCCGTCTGCGTGTGGAAGCGGAGCTTCCACGACCGTTCGTCCTTCGCGCCGAACCGATCACGCATCACGTGAGCCCAGATCTTGCGGGCGGCACGGTACTTGGCGAGTTCCTCGAAGAAATCGCTGTGCGCATTGAAGAAGAAGGAGATGCGCGGCACGAACTGATCGACATCCATTCCCGCGTCCACGCCGAACTGGACGTACTCGACGCCATCGCGCAGCGTGAACGCCAGTTCCTGCAGGGCCGTCGCCCCTGCTTCCCTGATGTGATACCCGCTGACTGAAATCGTGTTCCACTTCGGCACGTGATCGGCGCAGAACCCGAACACGTCAGTAATCAGGCGCATCGAAGGTCGCGGCGGATAGATGTACTCCTTCTGCGCGATGAACTCTTTCAGGATGTCGTTCTGGATCGTGCCGGAGATCTTCCGCCAGTCGGCTCCCTGCTGTTCGGCCACCACCAGGTACATCGCGAACAGCATCGAGGCGGGCGAATTGATCGTCATCGACGTCGTGATGTCGGCGAGCGAGATGCCCTGAAACAGCGTTTCCATGTCGGCGAGCGACGCGATGCTGACGCCGCACTTGCCGACCTCGCCCAGCGAAAGCTCGTGATCGGGATCCCGTCCCATCAACGTCGGCAGGTCGAAGGCCACGCTCAACCCGGTGCCGCCAGCGGCCAGCAGGTGTTTGTAGCGAAGGTTGGTTTCCTCCGGAGTCCCGAACCCCGAAAACTGCCTCATCGTCCAGAGCTTGCCGCGATAACCGGATGGATGGATGCCGCGCGTGTACGGAAACTGGCCCGGGTCGGCGAGATCGCGGCTCGGATCCCATCCGGCGAGCGATTCGCGGGTATACAGACGGTCGATTGGGCGTCCAGAGATCGTCGTGAAGGCGCTACGTCGTTCGCCGCCCTTCTCCAGCGCTGGCTCCAGCGATTCCTTCTCCCGGCGCTCGGCGCCAGTGGCAACTCCGGGGGTCGCAGTCTTCATGTCTGACAGTGTATCTAAGCTTGGGGTCAGGTCCAAAATGTACTGCGGCGCGTCAAGCCGGACCCGAGGTTCCGCTCGCCGGTGCGGCGACGCCCGGCGCTGCTCCGGGCGATCTCATCGCCAGAGACGCCGTGCCGAGCATGCCCCCCAAGCCCATCGTTTCGACGGCGGAGGAAGGTACGATGACCATCGAGCCCTTCTCCTTGAGCGCCTCGTAGAGCATGTTCATCGCGCGCAAGTGCAGCGCGATAGGGTTGTCCTGATAGCTCTTCGCCGCCTCCGCGAACTTCTCTGCGATTTCCGTCTCGGCCGTGCCCAGGATAATTCGCGCCTGCCGCTCGCGCTCGGCCTGAGCGCGACGCGACATCGCGTCTTCGAGTTCCTTCGGCAGCTGGACGTCGCGGATTTCAACGGACTGAACCGTAATGCCCCAGGGATTCGTCTTTGCGTCGAGGATCTTCTGGAGTTCGCGACCGAGTGTCTCTCGATCGGTGATCATCTGGGCCAGTTCGTGTCGGCCGATGGACTCGCGCAACGCCGTCTGGGCGCTCAACGTAATGGCCTCGGTAAAATTCGCCACTTCGAGAATGGCTTTCTCGGGGTTCCATACGACCCAGAAGACGATGGCATCGACGTTGACGGGAACGGTGTCTCGCGTCAATGCGGTTTCGGCGCGCACGTCCGTCACCCGCACGCGCTGATCAACGAACAGGCTGACCGAGTCGATGAGCGGGATGACGTGAAACAGGCCCGGACCGCGCAGCCCTCTGTATTTCCCGAGCCGCAGAAGGGCCGCCTTCTGCCATTGCGACGCCACCTTCAGCGCGAACGCGAAGTAGAGCCCGACCAGCACGGGAACCACCACGTACCACTCGTTGCCCACGAGTCTCTGGAGTCCGAGCGCGAGCAAGAAGCAGCAGATGGCCGCGCCGATGCCGATCGGGCTCAGTGTGGATTGCGCGTCCGCATCGGCAGTCGCGGTACGAAACGACAGGTGTAGCGCAGGCATCAAGACCCCCTCTTCTGATCGGATATGAACTCTCTGAGACGAACGACGAGCTCCGCCCCTGTGATCCCGTTGGCGCCGGCGCGGGCCATCACGTCGCTGACCAGGTTGTCGATCTGTCGCTGACGCATCGCTTCGTCGCGTTTGACAGGCTCGGTCGTGATAAACGTCCCGATGCCCTGCTGGGTCGACAGGACATTGCGAATCTCCAGTTCGCGATACGCGCGGATGACGGTGTTTGGGTTGATGGACAAGTCCACCGCCAGCTGGCGGACCGTCGGCAACTGATCGCCGCCTTTGAGGGTCCCGGACGCGACCGCGCCGAGAATCTGATTGATGACCTGGCGATATGCCGGCACCCCTGTTGCCAGGTCCAGAGAGAAGATCAGCGCAGCGGATTTCGCGTCCCGAGAAGTCGGCCTACTCATATATTGTTCTAGTATACTAATACACTAGCAAATGTAAAGGAACAAATCTCCGATTCGCGCCCGAAAGCTCCGGCTGAAATGGCGACTGGCGCTTCGGGATTGGCACCGCCTCCCTCTGCCGCCATTGCGTTGCGACTCGGTTTCTGCCTCGTGAACGGCGCCCGCCAATGTCGATCCAAGAACCCGGAGAATGTTGGGTTTTGGACCTGACCCCATCATGAATTCATATTGATTTGGTATGACTTGACTTGGGTTTGACCTATGGGTACTCTGGCCAGAACTCCTGTCAGGGGTTGCACTTGGCTCGTGCGTGCAGCTATCTGGCAATGGCCCCAGTGAGAGCAGCGCATCCAATTCCTAGCGTAGTGCAGTTCGAATTCATCAACCGTTTCGTGCGGCGCTCAACCGCGCCGGAGGAGTGCGACAGTGTCCAAGCCTTTCAATCCGTTTGAGATGGCGCAGGCCCAGTTCGACAAAGTGGCAGACATCCTTGATTTGGATGCCGGCACCCGCGAATTGCTGCGCTGGCCCATGCGCGAGTTCCAGTTTGCCGTGCCCGTTCGGATGGACGACGGAAAAGTGAAGGTGTTCCGCGGCTTCCGCGTGCAGCACAACGATGCCCGCGGCCCCAACAAGGGCGGCATCCGATTCCATCCGCACGAGACGCTCGACACGGTGCGCGCGCTGGCGACGTGGATGACCTGGAAGTGCGCGGTCGTCGACATCCCGCTCGGTGGCGGCAAGGGAGGCGTGATCTGCGATCCGCACCACCTGAGTGCCCGCGAACAGGAAGGCATCTGCCGCGGATGGACGCGAGTGTTGGCCAAGAACGTCGGGGCCACCCGCGACGTGCCGGCGCCAGACGTGATGACCAGCCCGCAGCACATGGTGTGGATGATGGATGAACTCGAAGTCATCCATGGCGGCCGGGAGCCAGGTTTCATCACGGGCAAGCCGGTGGGGATGGGTGGATCGCTGGGGCGCACGGAGGCCACAGGTTACGGCGTCATCTACACCGTCCGCGAAGCCTGCAAGTTGCTGGGCATCGACATCACCAAGTCAACCGCCGCGGTGCAGGGCTTCGGCAACGTGGCCCAGTACTCGGTTCAGCTGTTCACCAAGTACGGCGGCAAGGTGATCTGCGTGTCGTGCTGGGACGAGGCCGACCAGAAGACGTACACGTTCCGCAAGACTGACGGCGTGACGTTCGAGGAACTGATTGGCATTACCGACAAGTTCGGCACGGTCGACAAGACCAAGGCGAAGGCGCTCGGATACGAGATTCTGGCGGGCGACGCCTGGATCGAACAGGACGTCGACATCCTGATCCCGGCGGCGATCGAGAATCAGGTGACCGGTGACAACGTGACCCGGATCGCCAAGCGCGTCAAGATCGTGGCCGAGGGCGCCAACGGCCCGACGACCCCGGAAGCCGACAAGGTTCTCGAATCGCGTGGCATCTACGTGATTCCGGACTTCCTGTGCAACGCCGGCGGCGTCACCTGCAGCTACTTCGAACAGGTCCAGGGCAACATGAACTACTACTGGCCCAAGGACGAAGTGCTGAGCAAGCTCGACCACATCATGACCAACGCCTTCCATGGCGTGGCTGACCTGGCGAAGAGCAAGAAGCTGTACACGCGCGACGCGGCGTACGTCATCGCGATCAACCGCGTGGCGAGCGCCTGCCATCAGCGCGGGTGGGTGTAGGGGAAAGGCGCCCGTCCGCGCCACTTCCCCGCTCACACGAGCCGGCAAAGCGCACGTTGCCGGGAACTGTTGCCGAACGCGCGTGGGGGAGGCTCCGCTTCGCACTTAGTCCGCTAAGTGCGGATGGAAACGCCACGGTGTGGCGTTTCCCGCGGAGACCATCCCCGCGCCTGTCCCGGCCCTCACGGTGCGTTTTGCGAACTGACGCTTTCGGCTCGGTTCGAGGGGATGTCGCGCGGACGGGCGCCTTTCTCCCTTCCGCTCTTCCGACTCCCGAATCCCGACTCCCGAATCCCGATTGAGTCCTTCCCCGCCGTCAGTCCATACTGGTGGCACCCATGCCCACATCCGGCGACGGCCCCATCGACATGTTCGACCGCCTGCGCGAGCGGGCAAAGGAACTCACCTGCCTCTACCAGGTGCACGACCTGACATCGGATCCCGAACGGACGCCGGATGATGTCTGCCGCGGCCTGGTGACGGCGATTCCGCCAGGCTGGCTGCACCCGGACTCGTGCTGGGCCAAGATCACCATCGAGTCGTCCATCTACGAACCACCGCTCGTCACCGAAACGCCGTGGGTGCTGCGGGCGCCGGTGCTGGCGATGGGGAAACCGATCGGCGCCGTCGAGGTCTTCTACTCCCGCTACTTCCAGAAGGTCGACGAAGGCCCGTTCCTCAAGGAAGAGCGTCGCCTCCTCGACGCCATTGCGGCGCTGCTTGGTCAGTACCTCACGGAGCGCCGGCTGCGCGGGATGGTGCGGCACTGGCACGTCGCTCTCGAGCAGCTCCCCGCTGATGACCGCCGGGAATGGCGCGTGATTGTGGAGTTCCTCCGACGCACCGATCCGCACCTGCTGCAGCGGGTGTCGCGCCGGATGATCAATCACCTGGTCTGGCAAGGCATCGAGGAGGCCCAGAATCTGCTGGAGCGACTGGGCGCCAACCAGCGCAACCGTGAGACCTCAGACGAGAATCGCCCGCTCGAGCGCGCGTCGTTAGACGAGGTGATGGGCATCACCAATGCCGCCTTCCGGATTGCCGCGTCGAACCTCAGCGACGACGAGATTGCGCACGTCATCGAACTGTGGGTCAAAGACGACAAGAGCGGCTTCCTGGTGGAGGCTGTCGAAAACCAACGCACCTCGCTCGGCGAGATCGCCGACGCGCTCGAGCGCTTCCAGCAGATGGGGTTCGAGGACCATGAACTGTCGCGCTCGGTTCAGCTCGGCCTCCGCGTGTCGCTGGTGCGGCGATTCCTCACCGAGGACCTCGAGTACATCAACACCGCCAAGCACTATCTGCACGTCCACGATTTCTGCGACATCGTGCAACGGGTCGTCTCGCCGGCCGGGTCGCGCGGCAAGCTGGGTGGCAAGAGCTCAGGCCTGCTGCTCGCCTACAACATCGTCCGCCGGTCTGAAGAGTATGAGGACGCGCTCGGCGCCATCAAGATTCCGAAGACGTGGTACCTCACCTCGGACGGCATCCTTGCGTTCATCGATCACAACCACCTTCAGGACATCCATAACCGCAAGTACCTCGAGATCGATCAGATCCGCAAGGAATACCCGCACATCGTCCAGGCGTTCAAGAACTCAGATTTCCCGAAGGAGATCCTCAAGGGACTTGCCGTCGCGCTCGACGACATGGGCGACCGCCCGCTGATCGTTCGCAGTTCGAGCCTGCTCGAGGACCGGATTGGATCGGCGTTCTCGGGCAAGTACAAGAGCCTGTTCCTGGCCAATCGCGGGACCAAGCGCGAGCGGATGCTGGCGCTGCTCGATGCGATCGCCGAAGTCTACGCCTCGATCTTCAGCCCCGATCCGATCGAGTACCGCTCCGAACGCGGCATGCTCGACCTGCACGAGGAGATGGGCGTCATGATCCAGGAGGTGGTTGGCACCACGGTGGGCCGCTACTTCCTGCCGGCGTTTGGTGGCGTCGCCTTCAGCAACAATGAGTTTCGATGGTCGCCCCGCATCACCCGGGAAGACGGCCTCGTGCGCCTGGTTCCCGGTCTCGGCACCCGCGCGGTCGATCGGCTGAGCGACGACTATCCCGTGCTGCTCGCGCCGGGCCAGCCCGGGCTTCGAGCCAACGTCACGCCACAGGAACTGATCCGCTATTCGCCGAAGCGCGTCGATCTGATCAACCTCGAAGCCAACCGGTTCGCCACCGTGCTGATTTCCGATCTGCTCACGCAGTACGGGTCGAAGTACCCGATGTTCAAGCAGGTGTTCTCGACGTGCGACCGGGAGGGACTGCATCCGATCGGGGCCCTCGAATGGGACGGCTCCACCGACGACATTGTCGCCACGTTCGAAGGACTCGCGACCACAACGCCTTTCCTGGCGCAGATGCGATCGCTGCTGCGGGTGTTGCGAGAAAAGATCGGCGGCCCGGTCGACATCGAGTTTGCCCACGACGGCACGGATTTCTACCTGCTGCAGTGCCGTCCGCAGAGCAACATGGACGAAGCAGCCGCGGTGCCCATACCGAGGGACATTCCTGCCGACCGCGTGATATTTACCGCAAAGCGCTTTGTCTCGAACGGCCGGCTGGCCGATCTCACCCATATCGTCTTTGTCGATCCGCACGAGTACGAGCGCCTCGAGAGCCTCGACGCGCTGCGCAATGTTGGTCGCGCGGTGGGACGGCTGAACAAGCTGCTCCCGAAGCGGCAGTTCGCGCTGATCGGACCGGGACGCTGGGGCAGCCGGGGCGACATCAAGCATGGCGTGACCGTCACGTACTCGGCCATCAGCAATACGGCGCTGCTCATGGAGGTCGGAGAAAGGCGGGGCGGCGCGATGCCCGAGCTCTCGTTCGGCACGCACTTCTTCCAGGACCTGGTGGAATCGGCGATTCGTTACTTGCCCATCTACCCCGACGACGCCGGGGTGATCTTCAATTGGGCGTTCCTCCTAAACGCTCCGAATCAGTTCGCGACCCTCGTGCCGGAATTCGCGGACCTGGCGACGACGATCCATGTGATTGACGTCGCTGCCTCGACTGACGGGCAGTTGTTGCGGGTGCTGATGAACGCGGACCAGGACGAAGCGATCGGGTACCTGGTGACGCCGGGCGTGGCGTAGGCCCAAGGCTTAGCTGATGACGCGGATCGCGATCAACTCGGTGGCTTCACCGCCATCGCCTGCAGCCTTCACCTCGATCAGGTATTCGCCCGGCGAGAGACCCGCCAGCGGAAGATCGAGCTGGTAGAACTCCCCTGCTGCGTCGGGGGCTCTGGGCGTCAGGTCGCTCATCTTCTGGCCCACACGATTCAGCAGGCGAATGGTGATTGTCGACGCAGCTGAACGCGGGGCATACGCCGCAAACCGGATCAGCAGGCGGTCGGTACGGCGGAACTGTCTCAGCGCCGTTGGCGTGGGGTCGGCCTCCCGCGTCAGCGCCTGCATCTCGCGAGGGGTATGCGCACAAAGCACGATCGGCGTGGACAACGCCACCTTCTGTTGGGAGAAGTCGGGGATCGTGAATTCCTGCTGCGCAGAATCAATCACCTGTCCGGCGGCATTCTCGATTGACGAATTCAACTGCAGCTTGCCGGGACGGACATCGAAGCTGACCTTTGACGGCACACGCAGACCCGCCGCCGGTGTGGCCGCTGCTGGCGCAGCGCCCGTCGTCTCAGCGGCTGGCGCCTCCGCGGGTACATGGCCCCGGAAGTACACGCCGACACCCACGCCGGATGCCACCAGCGACACGCGCGCCGCCTCCGGGCGCTTCTCCCCTGGCACCGGCGGCAACGGCTCCCACACGTACGTCAGTCGCGTCCAGCCGTCAGCCCCGCGGGCCGTGCCAATCCACGTCACGGTCACCGATTCGCGCGGCGCGTTGCCCTCCACGGCGCTCAGGGCCCGCTCGACGGCGGCGGGCGGCTTCGGCTTGGGGGGCGCCATCGCCTTGGCGGCTTCTTCCGCCGTGGGCGCCCAGTACCCCTTTCTCGAACGCACCTGCAGCCCCGACCGTTTCAGCTTGACCTCGATCTTGTGGAACTTGCCGTCTGGCGTCGTCAGCGATGAGTTGTATCCCACCAGATAGTAGGAACTGGTGTCGCGGACGATCTGCCTGAGTCCCGAGTCGAGGTCGTTTCGATTGATGATGGCGCGGCCGTCGGTATTGTCGGCGAGCACACGCAACGTGTCCTGCGACTGCCGGAGCGAATCAAAGCTGATCCGCTGGTCGATATTGTCGGCCATGTCGTACTCGCCGACAGCCAGTCCACGGGGATCCAACGAGTAGATGGCGGTATTGTTGCGGTTGGCCGTCTCGGCGATGTCCCTGAGCTTCTGCTGAATGTCGATCTCCGCCTGGAACCGCGCGCGGTCTTCCGTGCGGGGATC
>Ga0334722_10000867_pt1 | contig 41434 bp, 57 predicted proteins | sample C3_bottom_MG_FD_207210 | JGI IMG/M metagenome (GOLD analysis project Ga0334722, IMG submission 207210) | Sediment microbial communities from Yellowstone Lake, YNP, Wyoming, USA - C3_bottom | ecosystem: Environmental > Aquatic > Freshwater > Lake > Sediment | place: USA: Wyoming | collected...
GCGAGCGCTTCCTGGCCCTCGTCGAGCGGCTCCAGCTCCCCAAGTCCGACGTCGCCCGCGAGGCGATCCTGTTCTACGTCGTCCTCGCCGAGACCGCGCCCCCCGACCTCTCCCGCCACAAGCTCGGTAGCTTCCTCGAGGACGTGCTCGCCACGACCCGCCCGGCCCCGCGCCCTGCCCCGTCGAACGGCCATCATCCGTCTCCCTCTGCCACAGACCAGCAACGCCGGCCACGGACAGACTCGCAAGGGTCACGGCGCAAGTAACTTCCGTCGTTCTACTCTCTTTTCATGCTCGACTCACAGGACATCGACATCCTGCTCCGGCGCGCCGAGCGTCCCGAGCCCCGGCCGGCCCTGGACACCGTCTACGACGATGGGTCCACGTCCTACCTCGACTCGTCGGGGATGGACCTTCGCGCCCTCGGCATCGGCCACTACGAGCCCCCCGGCTTTGGCGGGCTCGGGAAGCTGATGAACGCGCCATCCACCGCCCAGTCCCAGAGCTACGTCACCGAGGCGACGATGATCCTGGGGCAAGTCGACGCCGCCCTCGACCAGATCGCGGCGAGCGTCTCCCAGGTCGACCCGACCGGGCAAGACCCGACGCTCGCGCCCCTCGCGCGCAACCTCATCATCCTCCGCAACACGGATGCCGACCTCAAGAAGCGCTTGAAGAAAGGCTCCGACGACACGACCTCGCGCGTCTCCGGGACCGAGATTTTCACGCGCGCCGTCCTCGCCGACGCCCGGAACTTCCTGGATGCCGTGAACGGCTTCTCTCAGCAAGCCGCGCAGGCCATCCAGACCGCGCAAGCCCGCGCGCGCGCCTCGGCCGAGGCCGCTTCCGCCGCCAAGGCCGAGGCCGCCGCCGCCGCTCAGGCACAGGCCGCCGCTCAGGCACAGGCCGCCGCTCAGGCCGAGCAGGCCGCCCGGGCGCAGGCCGCCGCTCAGGCGCAGGCCGCCGCTCAGGCCGAGCAAGTCGCCCGGACCGAGGCCGCTTCGCGCTCCGCCGCCGAGCAGGCCGCCGCCGTGCGCGCGTCCGAGCAGGCTCGCGTCGCCGAGCGCGAGGCTTCGCGCGAGGCGTCGCGCTTCGACCTCGAGAAGTTCCAAGCCCAGCTCGCGGCCGACCAAGCGGCGCAAGCCCGCGCCGCCGCCGCCGCCTCCGAGGACCGCCGCGCGCAGATGGAGGCCGAGCGCCAGGCGCGCGCCGAACAGATGACGCGGCTCCAGCTCCTCATCACGGCCGCGCCGATCCTCGGGCAAGACGTGGTCGCGCGCGCGTTCGCCAGCGAGCTCGGCATCTCGCCCGGCGCCGCCGAGCAGGCCGCCGCTCAGAGCCAGGCCGGACAGGCGCTCCAGCCCGGGGCCGAGATGCGCGGCGGCGGGCCGTCGGGGTTCTTCGCGGAGACGAACTTCTAGATGATGGTGACCGCCGACGAGCTCGCGGCGCTCCCCTCCATCCGCAGCCTCGGCGCGGAGACGGGGAGTCTCCCCCGGCTCCGCGGCGTCGGACAAGCAGCCCTTGCCATCGGACCGATCTTGCAATCCCTCGCGCAGATCGGCGCGCAAGTCCCTGTCATCGCCGGGACCTTCGGGCAGAACAAGGCCCTCCTCGAGCAGCAACGCCTTCAAGAGCGCGCCCTCGAGGCCCAGGCCGGCATCGCCGCCGAGCAAGCCCGCTCCTCCTCCGAGACCTGGCGCACGATCGCGCCCTACGCTGGCGTCGGTCTCGTCGTCGTCGTCACCGGACTTGTCGCGTGGAAGCTCTGGCCCGGGAGGCGTCGCCGATGATCCATGTCGGTGAGCTCCACGCCCTGACGCTCCCCACGGGGGCCGACCCCGAGCTCCGCGACATCCGCACCCAGATGCGGCGCGCGGCCGGCTTCGGGGCCCTCGACCTGGGCTCGCTCGTCCGCGGCGCCGTCAAGTCGGCCACGTTCCGGTCGAACCTCACGCCGCCCTTGACCTGGGACCCATCGGCCCCCTCCGCGCCCGACTCCCCCGAAGGCTCCTCCCCCGATGCCGGCGCGATCCTCCGCGCGACGCAGCCGACGCTCGACGTCGAGCTCCAGACCGGGCAGCGCTTCGTCATCGCCCCCGGGGGCGAGGCGACCGGCGACTACCGCGTCATCGTCGGCGGCGTCGTCGTCGCCGTCGTGTCGTCTTACCTCCTCGCCCTCGCCATCGGTTACGCGCTCGGCCGGCGCTCCCGCGCCAGGAGGCGCGGATGAGTATTCACATGGCCGACCTCCGGCGCGTCCTCGAGTCGCGCGCCATCGCTACCCCCGTCGGCATGGGATGCTGCGGGCTCGGGTTCGCCACGCTCGCCGAGCACGGCGCCGTGTGCGCCACGGGCAAGCGCATCGAGAAGACCGCGGCCGGCGATGAAGTCTGCGTCGGGACCGAGGCTCCTTTGGGGCTCGTCGTCGTCGATGGGCCCCCCGTCATCGAGCAGCTCATCCGCTCGCCCCACTTCCCGCACGCCCATCGGCATACTCCGCGGCGCCACGGCCACGGGCTCGGGAAGCTCGACGTCGCGCTCATGGAGCGCCTCGATGACCGCGGGCGCACGAGCGCTTACCGCTCAGCTCTCTCGAGCGCCCGCGCCGCCTACTCGAACATCGACCCGGTGACCGGCGATGACGCCCTCGACGCCGCCTTCGAGCTCTGGAACCGCTACCCCTACGTCCAGGGCCAGGACCCGGGCCTCGAAGGGCTCCGCCAGGCCACTCAGATCAAACTCGACGCCGTTGGGCTCGCCCGCGAAGACTCGCGCGTGCCGTGGTTCTCCTACGTCTCCGATCTCCGCTCGGGAACGACCTTCACGGAGACCCAGGGCCTCACGGAGACCACGCTCCAGAGCTACCGCGAGACCGAGAAGGCCGCGCCCGAGTTCTACAAGCGCGCCCTCGACCGGCCCGACCCCACCGAGGCGTTCTTTCGCGCCATCCCCGGCGAGGTCGCCGCGCGCGGGCGCGAGCTCGGCCACGACATCGTGACGTTCCCCAAGCTGTTCCCCGCCAAAGAGGTCGGGACCGGCGCCGCGATCGGGGCCGGCATCGGCGCCCTCGGCGGCGGCTTGCTCGCCGGCACGAACGGCGTCATCGGCGGGACCGTCGGCGGCGCGATCCTCGGGGCCCTCCTGGGCTACGCCTCCTCCTCGACGGAGGCGAAGCCATGATGCCGAATCCTACCCTCGCCGAAGGCGCGGAGACCTGGGCCCGGTTGCGCGGGCTCCCCGTGCCGTCTCGCGGGTCGCCCGCTTGGGCCGGCTTGTTCCGGGCGTGGCAGCGGTCGCTCGCCACGTCGGCACTCCCTCGGCACCCCCTCGGCACCCCCAACCGGAGCGCGCGACGGTCCGGCTACGAGGCCGAAGGCTACAGCGGGCTCTCCGTCGGCGACGTGGAGGCCGGCGCCCTCGTCTCGCGCACGGCCGCCCCCGTGCTCCAGGCCCTCGGCTCGTCCTTCTCTGGCGGCAAGGCGTTCACGCGCGACGAGCTCGCGAACGAGGCCGCGGGCGTCCTCCGTGGCGCTTCCGGCCAGCATCTCTCGCCCGGGTCCGTCGGGGTCCGCGTCGGACACGCCCTCTCCGAGCTCGAACGGCGCGGCTACGTGCAGCGCATCGGCAAAGAGCTCGCGCACACGGGTCGCCCGGGGCCCATGCGCTTCACCCTGACCACCGTCGGCGAAGACCGCGCCCTCGCCGGGCAAGCCGCCGAGTCGTTCGCGTTCGGCGAGCAGGCCGTCGAGCGCGAGATCGCCCGGATGGAGTCGCTCCCGCCGCCGCCCTCGGGGCCCCTCTCGGGCCCCCTCTACCGGCCGTCCCTCCCCGTCCTCGAGACGAAGGGGCACAAGCTCCCCAAGCTCCAAGGCGCGCGCATCAAGACGGCCGGCTACCGGACGTGCAACCCGCGCAGGAAGCCCGAGCAGCATCCCGCGCTCGCGATGACCGCGAAGCAGCGCTCCGAGATGTCCGAACGGCTGTCGTTCCGGCCGCTCCCTGCCCTGCTATCCGAGCTCGCTCATCTCAAGTCGCAGCATGCTCTCCTCCGGTCGCTCGGCCGGCCCAGCGAAGCGATGACGGCCATGGAGCGCATCGTCAAGGATGCTGTCGCGTTCGCCAAGAAGCGCTCGAAGCCCAACCCGACGGGCTCGCCCCTCTCCGGGCTCCACACGACCGCGAAGGGCGAGGAGTTCATCCTCTACCGGCCGAAGCTCGCTCATGGCGCTCGGCCCCGGCTCCACATCTCACCCGAGCACGAGGCCGTCTTGCTCCAGCAAGACGCCGAGGAGATGCGCCTCGCCTTCGGTCGCTCGGACGACATGCGCGCTCCGAACGCCCCCCGCCATGGCTACTCCGAGCGCTCGCGCGCGTTCCTCGAGGCCAAGATCCCGCTGCTCATCTCCGAGGGCTACCCGCACGCCCAGGCCGTCGCTATCGCCCTGGACATGGCCCGGCGCTCCGGGATGAAGGTCCCGGCGCGCGCCAACCCGCTCACAGGCCGCGAGGCCGACATCGTCCTCGACCGCGCCTTCCGCGAGCTCTCCACGCTCACGCCCGGAACGTCCCATGCCGGCCGGCTCGAGTCGGGCGCGACCGCCTACGAGGACTCGGCCATCGTCATGCAGCTCGGGCCCAAGCGCATGCACGACCAGGCCGCCCGGATGCAGGCCGATGCCGCCCGCGTCCTGTTCTCGGCTCAGGACGCCATCGCGGCCCAGCGCGCGGCGGCTCCGCCCACTTCGTTCCCCGCGCGCAACCCCCTCACGGCCCCCGAGGTCCACGGCCTCCTCGCCCGCGCTGCCGACGCCGCGCACCGCGCGCGCGAGTCCTCTGGCCCCCACGGGCTCGTCGATGCTGGCCGCGCGTTCGGCTACGCCCTCTCCGCCATCGACGGCTCGCTCGACAGCCCCGCCGACGCCTGGGGCCTCGCGACGCGCCGCGGCGGCAAGATCCTCAAGTCGGCCAAGGCTTCGCAGCAACGGCTCGTCCGCGAGGTCGCGGTCAACCCCTTCGAGGTCGTCCGGCACGCCCTCCCCGCTCCCGCTGGCCGCGCCGGGCTCGTCTTCGCCACGGTGACCGGCAAGGCCGATCGCGCCCTCGCCCTCCGCTACGGCGTCGACCACGGCCGCGGACGCTTCGGCTTCACGCCCGAGCTCTGGGCCGCTCTCATCGCGGAGAAGACGGCCGGCAGGCGCTCGCCCAACCCGCTCTCCGTGCTCGTGCTCGGCAACAGCCCTCACGCGGCGAGCCGGATACACGCGCCGCGTCGCCTCGGCGACGCAGCGCAAGAGCCCGGCTCGCCTGGACTCGGTTCGCCGCGCGCCTCCGGGCTCGCCGCTCGGCCGCGCGCCGCGAACCACCTCCCCGGGTCCGAGTCCGGGCGCGCGCCCCCGCCCGGCACGCCCGGCGTCGCGGAAGTCCGCGCTCACGTCCTCGAGTTTCACGGCACCCCCGGCGCCCGCTGGGTGACCCACGACCTCGACGACGGCAAGCCCGGCATCACGCACAAGGCCGTCGCCGCCCTCGGCGTCACCGAGGCCACCGTCTACTCCGCCCCGTGGCGCGCCTCGAACAAGCACGAGGCCGGCGTCTACGAGCACCTCCACGAGCGGAAGAAGCCCCTCGAAGTCTACGACCCCGTCGCGCACGCCACCCTCAAGCTCTTGAAGGGCGGCTCCGGGCCCTCGGATTGGTGGCGCGATGACCGTGGCCCGGCGCGGAGGAAAGCATGATCCGGCTGCACGTCCTCGAGCCCAACCCTCCTGCGGGATTCCGACCGTCGGCATCCCGCTTGTCTCGACGAGGGGGCTCCGCCCCCTCCGGCACCCCCGGTAAGAACCGCTCCCCGAAGCGGAGGAAGTCCAGCAAGATGGCAAGGAGATCGCGAGACCGCCGCGGGCGGTTCCTCAAGAAGCACGGCAAGGTGCGCGGCCGGAAGCGCGGGCGCCGCTCGGCCAACGCTTCGCCCCGGCGCCGGAAGCGCTCGCACGCCCGCACGTCCAACCCGCCGCCCCGGAAGCGCTCGCGCGGCCGGCGCCGCTCGTCGAACGCCCACGGCAAGGTCCGCTACCGGACCAAGCACCACTACTCGCGTGGCCGCACCCGCAACCCGCCCTACACCGTCAAGACGGTCGCCATCGCGGTCCTCATCACCGGGGCGGGGTTCGCCGGGGCCAAGATCCTCCCCTGGGCCATCGCCAAGGTGTTCAAGAAGCCCGAGTGGAACATGGGATGGAAGGCCGTTGGACTCGCCGCCGGCTCGTCCCTCGTCCTCGCCCTCGTCGGCTACGGCATCGGTCGCGCCGTCTCCAACAAGCGCACCGCGATGATGATCGGCGGCGAGATCCTCGTCGGCGGCATCCTCGCCACCGGCTCCGAGGCTTACGCCGCTTACAAGCTCGGCGCCGCGGCCGGTCCGCAGCCCCCGGCCGCTGGCGGCATGCCGGGCCTCCGCTCGGCTGGCTCGGCCGGCTTCTCGCCCGAGCAGCTCGCCCAGGCCGAGTCCGCCAGGAAGATGCTGGGAGGGATGGGCTACTTCTCGCCCGACCAGTATGCCCGCGCCACCACGGGCGGAGCCCTGATGTCCGGGTTCACCGCGGAGAAGACCTTCTAGCAACCCGGCCCGTCGTCGGTGAGGACCTCACCGACGACGGCCGTCCGCACACACGATCCACGGCCCTTGAGCACCTCGCCCTCGGGCTCCCCTGAAACAACCCCCCAGGACCCACAAGGAGACACACACATGGCCAGCGTTCTCGCGAAGGTCGCGCCTCCGGGCGAGATCGTCGGACTCGGAAGAAAGGAATCGATCTACGATTCCGATGTCGAGCCCGAGCAGGTTCCGGTCGGGAACCTCCAGTTCTTCGTCGACTTCCAGAACTTCTCCCAGCAGAGCATCATCGGGTTCAAGAAGTCGAACGGCGAAGGCGTCTTCACCAACCTGTTCGGCTCGGGCACGGGCGGCCCCCTGCCGTCGGGCTACAAGTTCGGCGGCTACCGCTCGCGCCTCTCGCCGCACTCCTACGACGAAGACCCCACGCTCCTCGCCAACATCGCCCACTACGCGGACGTCCGCATGCTCCGCGCCATGGGCTTCGCCCAGATCAAGACCGATCAAGCGGACTACATGACGATGCGCGGTCGCGACCTCGTCTCATGGGAGGACAACGAGCGCATCGAGATCGCCGCTCCGGACAACACGGACTGGATCGCCGTCTCGACGCCCGGCACCAGCCACGAAGGCCGCGCCCTCGATGTGGGCAACCAGCCCCTCGTCCTCGAAGCCCTCCAGTCGTGGCGCTGCAAGTATGTCGTCCCGGTCGCCCGGACGACGGGCCCCAACTTCTCGCCCGTCATCCCCATCGTCGTCACCAAGACCTTCGACGGCGTCCTCGTTCGGCCCACGGGCTGAGCTCGTTCGGGTTCCGGGGGAGCGCTGCTCCCCCGGGGCCCCTCGCCGAGAGGCTTTGCCCCTCGGACACCCCGTGCATCTTCTTTGTCTTCGTCTTGAGAGTGGAGTCTAGATGGTCCTCCGCGCCCCCGAGCTCTCCCAGCAGGACATCCTCCAGCACCCCGCTGTGAGGGAGCATCTCCACGAGATCGCCTCGGGCAAGCGCGTCCTCTGGGACCCCGTCGACTACGCCGCCGTCGATACCCCGGCGCTCGTCCTCGACCCCACCGACCAGCAGGTCGCCACGAACAGCGCGAAATACGGCGTCAAGTGGCAATGGAACGCCTGCACCCCGAACCCGATGATCCTCGACGCCGCCGTCGGCTCGGCCAACAAGTGCCAGTCCTTCGTCGAGCGGCCTGGCATGCAGGGCGGCGACATCGAGTTCCTGGGCTTCGTCGCCAAGTCCACGGACCGCTTCTCCGTCGTGCCCAAGTCCAACACCTTGAACCTCGAGCTCTCGAACCGGCCCATCTGCTCGACGCTCATCTTCGGGCGCGGCCTCGTCGGCGCCCCCTGGCCCGCTTCCTTCTACGAGCCCGGCTCCGGGTTCATGCTGTTCACGGCCACGAACCGCGTCAACGTCTTGAACTTCGCCGAGATCGTCGGCGTCGGACGCCGCTTCATCGGCGAGGAGGCCCAGCACACCATCGACGCCCGCCGCGCCAAGTTCCTCACGGCCCGCGTCAACCCCTTCTTCGCCGGGTTCGACGCCCCCCAGGACGGGACCGTCGAGTTCACCCTCCCCGCCGGCGGCACCCTCGACCTCGAGATCACGCTCCCGTCGGTCGGAGACTTCCTCTCCACCGGGCTCCGCGACGACTCCACCCGCGTCGGTGGCGGACTCCCCAACTTCAAGATGACGATCAAGGATGGGATCACGGGCTACGAGCTCATGAACGAGCCCATCTCCATCGACCTCATCGCCGCCATGTCCCTCGCCTCGGTCGACGCACGGCTCCCGGCGCCGTCCTTCGATGGGGCTCAGGGCGGACTGTTCACGCACCTGTTCGCCCGCTCGTCCAAGATCCTCTGCCACTACGAGTCCCACGACGCCGCCGTCATCACCATCCGCCAGTGCTTCCCCGGCGTCATCCTCCGCTACAAGCCCGCGCCCAACCGGAACACGAACACGTCCGAACAGAACCGCGCCGAGCTCCTCTCCCGCGCCGTCCGCGTGCCCTACGGCAACGTCGTCGAAGGGGGCCGGAGCTGATCCATGGGCTTCGGGACCACCAACTGGCCCAGGCACCGACGGATCTTCACCGTCTGCGAGATGCCCCCCGTCCGCGGCCTCGGAAGGAAGCTCTTCCCCGAGCCCGAGACCCCGTGCGAAGACCTCTGCCCCCTCCCCCCCGAGCTCGACTCCATCCCGGGACACATCCAGGACTCCGTCACGAAGGGCATGCAGATCGCCCTCCGCGATCTCCCGCCCCTCACGGTCTCCCGCTCGCCCAACGAATACCCTCCGTTCCGGTCCTCGACCATCGATGAGCTGTTCATCCTCGTGACGGGCTCCGATGCCATCCCCACCGTCGTCGCGGACATGAATGCCGCCATCACGGCCCACGTGCCCCAGATCCAAGGCGCTCGCTTCCCCGTCACGTCGCCCCTCACGCCCGCCGCGACGCCCAACGCGCTCGTCCCGTTCCTCCTGTTCGAGTCGCTCGACTATGAACGGCTCCACTTCTCCGGCATCGACATCATCCCTACGTCCCTCGATGCCTTCCTCTACACGGCGTTTACCATCCTCGTGAACGGCGGCGAGACCGCGATCGACCGCGCCAGCATCTCCGCCTTGCGGAAGCTCTCCATCGACGTGCCGCCCAAGTCCCGCATCTCCCTCCTCGTCCAGAACCGCGACATCTTCTCCGCCTTCACGTTCTACGTGACCGTCCGAGGCTGGACCTACGAGTGCGAGGGGCAAGGCAACTTCCTCTCCCAGTCCGTCCTCCGCCAAGACGGCCAGTGGGAGGAGCCCAACGGCCCGTGCGTCCCGCCCCGGCGACGCCGCCGCCTCAAGAACCTCCTCGAGCAGAGCTGTAGATGATCGGAGACGAACCATGATCGAAGTCGGCGACCTTGAGCTCCTCCTCCGGCGAGGCCGCGCCGGCGGGCTCTCGGGCATCACTTCGCCCGTGCCCGGCGTCTACCTCGACACCGACACCGGCCGCCCCGTCGTGCCCTACGGCTCCGGGACCTTCCTCGACTCGTCGACCGGCGCCGTGCTCGACGCCTCGGGCCGAGTCGTCTCCGCCCCTTCGACCGGAGGCGGGATCTCCCTCGCCGACGTGAAGGGCCTGGTCGGAGAGACGGCCGCCCTCGCCGCACCCTTCGCTCAGATGTTCGCTCCCAAGCCCAAGGTCGTCGTCGCGGCTCCCTGGACTACCGGAGAAGTCCTCGCCGTCTCGGCCGCCGTCGCCGTGCCCGTCGGGCTCGGCTTGTGGGCCCTCTGGACCAAGAAGTCTCGGAGGAGATGATGAGAACGGGGGAGCGTTGCTCCCCCGCGCCCCACGCCTAGGGGCCGTAGGCCCCTAGGAACCCCATGATTCCTGTGTTGTGGAGAAGCATGAGTCAGAGCCTTGCCATCTGCCACGCGCCGTTCGTCTGGATCGATGCGAGCTTCGCATCGAGCGGGCTGGATCACATCCAAGGCTTCTTCAACGCGCGCGGGCACTCGCGCATCGAGGGCTACTTCTCCACCACGTTCAAGCTCGACTACCTCGTCATCGAGTGGACCGATGACCCCGACCCGCTGAATCCCCTCCTCGTGACCCGCGCCAAGGACATCCCCCAGGACCCCGGCGACATCTCCGCGAACTTCGTCTACCCCATCGACATCCGCAACCTCTCCCGCTTCTTCCGGCTCCGCTGGAAGTTCTCGGGCGGCGGCTTCGTCGATGTCCGCGCCGAAGTCTACGGGCGCCCCGACAACGGAGGGCCGCCTACGTGAGATGGATGATGTCGCTCTCGCGCGCCGGACGCACGCACCTCGTCTCGTGGTCGCTCTCGCGCGCCGGACGCACGCACCGCGTCGCTGCGGCGACGCGGTGCGAGAACCCGGCGCGCTTCCGCTCGCTCGGAGGAAGACCGTGAGCAGGAACCCTACGCGCCCCCGCTCGATGAACCGGCTCGGCGTCCTCATCGCCATCCTTCTCTGGCTCGGGACCGTCGCCCTCCTCCGGCCAGCTCCGGCTCGAGCCGCCTCTGGACAAAACGGCTATCCGCCCGGGACAACCTCCATCGTCGCGCTCGGCTACTACCCCGACCAGCAGGAGACCCAGCCCTGGCGCGGGCCCCTCGCCGTCGCCGACACCACGACCCTTACCCTCGTCAACCTCGCGACGTTCACGCTCGCCAACCACGGACGCATCGCCACCCTCGGCCGGCCCAACCTCCCCCTCTCGATCCGCTTCACGGCCGCGCCCCCGAACGTGTGCGCCGTCGCCTTCGTTCCCCTGTGGGTCAACCCCGGTGCGCCCACGGTCGATCATCTCCTCGGCATCTCCGACGTGACGACCGTCTCGGCTACCCAGTTCACCGACCCGCAAGGCAGGTTCCTCGGGTCCACTACGCTCTCCGACAGCTTCGGCTCCTCGCACGGCATCTGGTTGCTCGTGAGCGCTCCGTCCGCCGGTGGCTCCGTCTTCTTCAACCCTGGGAGTTACTGACGTGCTCGCCGCCGTCGAGCTCCACGAGGCCGCCATCGCGCTCGTGTCCCTCGTCGTCACCGTCGTCACCGGCGTCATCGGCGGCGTCCGCTGGCTCGGGCGTCACTTCGACAAGCTCGGCTCCCAACACGCCGCCTCCGAGATCCGCTCCCATACGACCATCGACACCCTCTCGAAAAAGTTCATCGAGTCGGTGGACCGGCGGGATGCCTCCTTCACCAAGGCGCTCGCCGACCAAGAGGCCCTTTGCGTCCGCGAGCGCGAGCGCGACCGGACCCAGCACGCCCACGAGATCAAGCTCATCTTCCGACTCGCCGGACTCCCCGACCCCGGCGATACTTCCAAGTTCAAGGCCGGCGAGGATCGCGCCGCCTCGAAGGAGACCGCATCATGAAGTCCGCCCGACCCCGCATCTGTCTCGTCAACCGCTCGAACGGCTTCCTCGGCGACTCCCCCGCCTTGAAGATGATGGCCGCCATCCAGCGCCAGGTCTCCGGCGACTTCGCCAAGGCGTGGGGGCAGGACGCCTCTCTGACCTACCTCCGAGCTGGCTCCCGCCAGGCTCCCGCCCCCGGCGACTGGCTCGTCGTCATCTGCCAGAACCCCGGCCACGCCGCCGAGCTCGGCTACCACGACCTCACGCCCCAGGGCAAGCCGCTCGCCATCGTCTACGCCGAGCAGGATGGCGAGCTCTCGGTGACCCTCTCCCACGAGATCCTCGAGATGCTCGCCGATCCCTCGTGCAACGGCTTCGAGCACCGGAAGTCCGACTCCCTCCTCTACGCCCGCGAAGTCTGCGATGCCGTCGAGTCCGACACCCTCGGCTACCGCATCCAAGGGATCTTGGTCTCCGACTTCGTCCTCCCGGCGTTCTTCGTCGAAGGCGCCCCGGGGCCCTACGACTGGAAGCGCTCGCTCCGCGCTCCCTTCGAGATCGCCGACGGCGGCTACCTCGCCGCCCTCGACCCCTCGACCGGCGACTGGCGCGAGCTCGCGCCCTCCGTCCTCGAGTCTCATCCGGCCGGCTCCCGCCTCGAGCGGCGCCTCCGCGCCCTCTCCGCCGACCTCCGCGCCTCCGATCGCTCGACCCACGCGCCCCTCGCCGCGACCCCCAAGCCCCAGGCCAAGGTGCCCCTCCGGCGACCGATCCCCGCCGAGAAGCTCGCCCGGACCGCCCTCCCCAAGCCTCCCGCGAAGGTCCTCGAGCGCCAGCCCGATCGCCGGCTCGCCCCCGTCGTGCCCTCCTCCGTCCGCGTGCCCGAGCGTCAGCCGCTCCGAGGCTTCCGCGCCGAGCGCGCGGCCGCCTCGGCCGATCCCGCCCCCGCCGTCGTCCAGGACGTGCCCGCCGCCGACAAGCCCGCCCCCGCCCGCCAGCCGTTGCGCGGCTTCCGCGCCGAGGAGGCCGCGAAGGCGTCGAGCTCGGCCGCTGGCGACGCGAAGGCGCCCGAGAAGAAGGCCGAGGCTCCGTCGTCGGGATCCTCGGCGACCGCTACGCCTCCCAAGTGATCCACCCCCGGGCTCTGCCCGGACCTCTGCGGGCGAAGATGCCCTCGGGACCCCGTGTATCCACTAGAGTTAACCAACCCTACTTTTCAGGAGAGACATCCATGAACCGGCTCAAGAACCCCTTCATCGCCCTCGTCCTCTCGTTCCTCCTCGTCGTCGGCATCGGCCGCGCCGTCTACGAAGTCCAGCACCCGTCGCGCACCGCCTCCGCCCTCTCGCAGCAGCACGTCGTCACGTTCGGCGGCTCGATCAACACCGAGACCACGGTCATCACCGGGGCTACCCAGACCAACCTCCACGTCTACTCCATGGAGATCGCGTCGGACACCTCCGGGACCGTCGTCTTCCGCAACGGCACTGGCGGCGCCATCGTCGCGCGCGTCTACCTCATCGCCAATACCCCCCGCGACGTGACGAACGTCTGGGGCGGCAACGGGCTCGCCCTGACGCAGAACGTCCTCACGGCGACCCTCGCCGGAGCCACGCTCCAGCTCACGGCACGGACCAACGACCAGTAGAAGAAGATCCCGCCTGCGAGCGGCGAGGCTCTGGGACTCGTGGCCCCAACCCCCTTGGCCCGGCGTCTCGCCGCTCGCTCCCCTCACCCTCGGTGGAGGAGAGTCGTCTTGGCCAAGAGCTTCCTCGAGCGCGTCCAGGCCGCCGCGGCTCGCGAGCCCCACGGCAAGCTCGCCGACCTCACGCTGGCCGCCTACTTCTTCTCGCGCGAGGACCCGGATGCGTTCTTGAAGGGCCTCAAGCTCGTCGCGGCCACCTACGGCAAGCCCGTCGTCCGCGCCACGGCACGCGCCGTCATCGATGCCGCTCTGTTCGAGGAGGAGTAGGATGCTCGGCCGTCACCCTGCCAGATTGCTCCTCTGGTTCCTGGTTCTCCTCCAGGTCCTCGGGCCCTCTCCCGTCCTCGCCGGCATCGCCCTCGACGAGCTCATCGCCGAGAAGCGCATCCAGAAAGACTTCGGCGGCTTCCCCGTCCGCGTCGTCGGAGCCACTGACGGGCAAAGCCTCGTCTTCTCCCAGCCTGGAGGGCCCGGGACCGCTGGGCAATGGATCGCCGGGGCTGGAGGCGGGCCCCCCTCCGGGGCCGCGGGCGGCGACCTCTCCGGGACCTACCCCAACCCCCTCGTCCACTTCACGCACCTGGACAACGGGAGCGCGGCGGCGCCGTCGCTCACTTTCTCGGCCAACACGAACCGCGGACTCTACAACGACACCGTCAACTCCGCCGTCGGAGTCACCGTCGGCGGCGCCGAGGTCGCCTACTTCACGGCGACCGGGCTCTCCGTGCTCGGGAAGCTCACCGTCACGGGGGCCATCGATCCTACTTCGGTCTCGCTCTCGAGCGGGACGGCGTTGTTCTTCGACAGCGCAGATGGAAGCACCGCTCCCGTCGCCCCCGTCTCCCATGGTCGCATCCGTTACCTCGACGGGACCGGATGGCAAGTCTCGAGCTCGGGCGGCGCCTACACGACCCTCCCCACTTCGGCCGCGACTCTCCAGAGCGCTTACAACGCTGGCGCCACGATCGCGACCTCCGGCGCCGTCCCGATCGCCTTCTCGGACACCGCCGCCGACAACGCGGACGTCCTGACCGTCACCAAGAACCCGGCCGGAGCCCAGTCCGGGAACGGCGTCTCCGTCTCGATGGGAGCTACCACGACCGGGACCGGCGTCAGCATCACGTCCACGGCCGGAGCTACGGGCGCGCCCCTCAACATCGTCCCGGCCACGGGCGGATTCATCCGGTTCGGGACGGCCGATGCCTTCGCTCGGAATCAGATTTGGCACACCGGGGCCAGTTCCATCTTCCGCATGGGCGCCGACACCGCCGACGGCGACCCCTCCTCCATCGACTCCGAAGGCATCGTCGTCTACCACCCGACCGGCGACCAGCTCGGCCGCATGAAGGCGGATCGCTTCGCGCTCACGCGCGCGAGCGACTCCTCCCTCAACTACTTCCGCGTCGACCAGACCTCGCTCTTCTACCGCGCCAACCCCCCGGGCGGGACGATTCACTTCTTCGTAGACCGGAGCACGGGGTTCGCCGGGTTCGAGACAGGGGCCCCGGTCGGGACCGAGACGTGGCGACAGACCGGAGGGAAGGCCCTCCATGACTTCACTTCCACGGCCGCCCTCACGGTCGCGCAGACGGGCGGAGGCACGCCCGTCCTCGTCGCCGACACCACGAATACTCGCCTCGGCGTCGGGGCCGCGCCCGGCGCCTTCACGTTGGACGTGACCGGGACGCTCCACGTGTCTGGCAAGGCCACCATCGACGGGGCCCTCGACCCGACCTCGTTGAGCATCAGCGGGACGGCGTCCTACGTCGACCAGACCGATGGGACCGCCTCGGCCGTCTCCCCCGCAGCCCACGGCCGCCTCATCTACAACAACACCACCAAGACGCTCCAGGTCTCCGCCGACGGCGGCGCCTACACGTCCATCACGACAGGGACGCTCTCCCTCCAGAGCGCCTACAACGGAGGCGCCACGATCGCGACCTCCGGGGCCGTCCCGATCGCCTTCTCCGACACGAACGACGACGCCGGGAACGTCCTCAACCTCACCAAGACCCCGGCCTCGAGCCAGTCGGGCAACGCGCTCTCGGTGTCGATGGGTGCCAACACCACGGACGCAGGGATCTTCCTCGTCGAATTCGGGTCCGGCCTCGGAATTTTCGTCCAGACCGGGAGCGGGACCATCGCCACGGGCATCTTCTCCCAGACGAACGGGAGCGGGGCCGCTATCTTTGGGCAGAACGGCTCGCCCAATGCCGGAGTTGCCGGCCGTTTCGAGGACACCGGCGCCAACGACGCCGACGTCGTCGTCGTCAACAAGACGCCCACCTCCGCCCACAGCGGGCATGGGCTCTCCGTCGCCATGGGGTCCAATGCCACCGGCTCCCCCGTCTCCGTCACGACCGGAGCCTCGAGCGGGCCCGGCATCGTCGTCAACGACGACACCGCCCAGGGCTTGCAGCTCGTCCGCGCTGCCGCGACCGCCCGCACCTGGCGTGTCGACGTGTCCTCGGCCGGCGCCCTCGAGCTCTACGACGTGACGGCTGGCGCCGCGCGCCTCTCGATCTCCACGGCCGGCAAGGTCACCATCCCCGGCATCCTCGACCCGACCATGGTCCTCCTGACCGGAGCTGACAAGCGGTTCGGCGCCACGGACGCCGGGACCGTCTACCTCGCGCCCTTCGCGGACTCGGCGACCGGCATCCAGATCCGCAAGGCGGACAACGTCACGGCCCTCGTGACCGTGGACACCTCGACCGGCTTCTTCGGCGTCGGAGCTACCGCTCCCTCCTTCGGAGAATTCTCGACCTTCCAGAAAAGCGTCAACAGCGCCGCGGTCCTCAACGTCTACAACCCGACCGCTGGCACGCTGGCGTCCGCTGCCTACGTGGCCCAAAGCGATACGTCCTTCTGGACGATCGGACACACGTCCTCGGCCTTCACCCCGGGTTCCGGTCTCGTCGCCAACGAGGGTTTCCTTTACACCGGCGTCGCATCAACGTCCCTCGTTGTGATGACGACCGGCAGCAACCCCATCCGCTTCTCCACGGACGCCACCGAGCGGGCCCGCTTCCTCGGGACTGGCGAGCTCGTCTACGGCGCCACCACGGTTTTCGGCACCGAGAAGGTTCGCATCGTCGGCGCCACGCGGATCGAGGGGAAGCTCACCGTCACGGGCATCATCGACCCCACCATGGTCCTCCTCTCCGGCGCCGATAAGCGCTTCGGGGCCACGGACGCCGGGACGGTCTACCTCGCCCCCTTCACGGACTCGGCTACCGGCATCCAGATCCGCAAGTCGGACAACGTCACGGCCCTCGTGACCGTCGACACGACCACCGGAAACTCCACGTTCGCCACCGGGTGGGTTTCGTCGCCCGGTGCCGGGGCCAGCTCCGAGCGCTTCGGGAACGCCTCCGTCGCAGCCGGAGCCCAGGGCACCGCCCTCGGCGGGACCGCCTCGGCCGCTGGGCTGAACTCCACGGCCGTCGGGTTCGGGTCCTCGGCCGGGTCTACCGCCTCGATCGCCCTCGGACGCAGCACGGCGACCACGGCCGCCAACCAGCTCGTCGTCGGCTCGACTACCGGCCCGGTCGCCGAGTTCATCCTCGGGTCTCGCGGCGACACCTCGGCAACAGCTACCGCCGTCACCTGGCGCATCTCCAACGGCTCGGGCGGAAACATGGCCGGGACCGACTTGACCGTCATCCCCGGGCGAAGCACCGGGACCGGCGTCGGCGGCTCGTTCATCGTCCAGACTTCCCCGGCCGGAGGCGCCGGGGCTACCCTGAACGCCGCCGTTACCCGGTTCACGATCTCCGGCAACGGCTCCCTCACCGCGGCCGGCGCGACCGCCGTCAACTTCACGTCCACGTCCGCTCTGACCGTCAACCAGACCGGAGGCGGGACCAACGCGCTCACCGTCGACACGACGAACACCCGCGTCGGTGTCGGCGCGGCGCCCGGTGCGTTCACGCTCGACGTGACCGGGACGCTGCACGTCTCGGGCAAGGCCACCATCGACGGCGCCCTGGATCCGACCTCGCTGAGCATCACCGGGACGGCGTCCTACGTCGACCAGACCAACGGGACCGCCGCCGCCGTCGCCCCGGCCGGACACGGGCGGCTCATCTACAACGACACGACCAAGACCCTCCAGTTTTCGGCGGACGGATCAGCCTACACGTCGCTCGCGGCCGGAGGCAGCGTGGTTGCTAGCCTCCAGGTCAACGGCGCCACGACTCCCTCGGCCGGGCAGATCCGCAGCCGAGTCGACTCGGCATCTGCCGGCGTGTTCCCCTCGGTCATCCTGGAGCGGACGCGATCGGCCGGCGCGGTCTCGAGCGGTGACATCCTCGGTGCCTACTACTTCCTGGGCGGCGTCGCCGGTGGCCCGACGCTCAACTACGGTGCGGTCGTCAGTTGCACCGCCATAGCGGCCGTCTCCAACAGCGTCGTCCCGTCCCGGGTCACGTTCGCCGTGGCCGAAGCGGGGGGAACGATCCCGGACGTGTTCGCGGTCAAGTATCAGGCCGCGACGGTCGCGTCGAACGGCGTGTTCGGGTTCTCGTCGAGCGCAACTGACTTGTCGGTCGCCGCCGACACCGGGATCTCGCGCGACACGACGGGCGGATCTGGTTTCTTCGACTTCGGAACCGGGGCGGCCAACTCGAAGGCCGGGACGCTCCAGTTCACGAACGCGAAGCTCGAAGGCACCGTCGGTCGCGTGAACGCCGTCAATACGACCGGCTGGGGCGTGCCTGCCATCTACGGCACCGGGAACATCTCCGCCCAGACCACGAACGCCACCATCGCCACTTACACCGTCGGCGGCACGACCGGAGACTTCCAGGTCTCCGCCACCGTGAACGTCAGCGCCGCGACCGTCGTCTCGACCTCCATCAACGTCACTTACACCGATGCCGGAGGCACCGCCCGGACGCTCATCCTCCCCGTCCAGCTCGTCGGCGGGACCGGAGGCACCTACCTGACGAACGGGCTCATCGTCACGACCGGCGACTACACGACCCCCACGACCTACCTCCGCGCTCAGAACGGCTCCACCATCACCGTCCTGACCGCGGCCGGGACGTTCACCGGCGTGACCTACTCCGCCGCCGCCACCATCGCCCAGGTTCGGTGAAAGGAAGTAACCATGGCCGCGTCCGTCTCACGCGATCTTGCCTCTCTCGAAGTAGTCGCCGCCTCGGCCCTCGCGGCTTCCGTTAAGAAGCTCGACGCCGAGGTCGTGATCCTGAAACAGAACCTCATCGACTTGGCCACTGAGCGCGAGGCCGCGCTCTCCGCCTACCACGACGCGCTCACGGTCGCCCTCCGCAAAGCCGGCACGATCGCCGCGAAGGAGGCCGTCACCGGGAGCACCTTCGACCCGAACGGAGACCCCGTCTCGATCGCCGTCTCGCCCGTGTAGACTGTCCGGCGAAGGAGACCACCCTTGCACACCCATCGCCTTCTCGGCTTCCTCGTCGTGCTCGCGGCCCTCGCGTTCGGTGCGTTCGCCTCGCGCTCGCGCTCTGACGACACCAAGGCCGCGCCGAGCTCGTCCACGGCGCCCGTCTCGACCGATGGCGCGACATCGACGGGTCGGATCGCCTCGGTCGCCCAGCGCACCCTCCCCGCGACCCGCGCCGAGAAGCTCGCCCTCGACTACCTCGCCGAGCGCTACTCGGTCCTCGTCGCCGAAGGCGACAAGCTCACCGCCGAGGCCAAGCAGGTCCGCGGGCTCCCCGCCGAGTCCGACCTCCGCTGGAACCCCCGCGCCCGGGATGGGGAGTGGGTCCTCTACGCCGCCTCCGCACCCGTGAGCTCCCCCCGGTGATGCTCGCCGAGCTCGCCCCGTCGGACGCCGTCGGCTACGGCATCGTCGTCCTCGCCGTCATGGGTGGCATCGCCGGCATCCTGCATGCCGTCGCCGCCCTCCTCCGCTCCGGGCACCCCGAGATCGCCTCCAAGCTCGATGTGGCCGAGGAAGTCCTCGACGCCTTCGTCTCCGTCGGTCGGAAGCACGCCCACGGGGAGAGCGTCTTCCAGGCCGTCATCGAGGAAGTCGAGAGCCCCGAGGGCCAGGCCCTCGTCCGCTCCGCCCTCGACCTCGTTCGCTCCAAGGCCGGTGGCGCTCCGCCCGCCGCTCCCGGTGGCGCATGAGAAGGGCTGCGCTTGTGCGCTCTCGCGAGTCGGATACACGCGCCTCGTCGCGTCGTCGCTCTTGCGCTCCGGATGCACGCACCTCGTCGCTGTGGCGACGCGGCGCAAGAACCCGGAGCGCTCCCGCTCGCTGGCGACGCGGCGCAAGAGCCCGGCTCGCTTCGCTTGCTCCGCTCTTGCTCCTCGCGGCCTCGTGCTCGACCACGGCCAAGGAGCAGGGCCAGGTCATCGTCGGTGGGCGCGCGCTCCTCCGCGACCCCGTGTGCGACCAGATCAAGGATGCCGAGTGGCAGAACCGCCGCGCCCTCTGGCTCCCCCAGGCCGAGCCCTACGCCGCGGCGGCCGTGACCTCTCGCTAGACCGGCTCGGACGGATGCACCATTTCGAGGATGATTCCGTCGTCATCCTGGATGTCGACCGGCAACCCCGACTTGTCCGCCATCTTCGTGGCAACAGCCATCATCTTGCCTCGGATCTCCTGAGCCTCCATTGCATCTCCGTTGTAGAGCGTCTCCCCCTCCTCCCTGCTCAAGATGATCATGTATCCACTCGTCGCCGCGACCTTTCGCATGTCAGTCCTCACTTTCGCTAACATAGACGCTCGAGCTTCGCTTTTCGTTGAGGTGGTTCCCATGGATTCTGCAAACAAGGCCGAGTTCGACGCCGCCCTCTCCAAGCTCGCCGAGCTCCGCAAGCGGCCCGAGCTCGTCGACCGCGCCGTCGTCGCCGTGGACGAGCTGATGCCCCTCCTCGAAGCGGCCCTCGAGGAGTCGCTCGCCCTCGCCGCTCCGCTCATCCCCGGTGGAGCCCTCATCGCGGCCGGCGCGCGCATCATCCTCCCCCTCGTGGAGAAGCGCATCCACGACTGGGTCGCGGAACGGACGGCGAAGCTCCAGGCTGCTACGCCTCAGTAGGTTGGCGGCTCGGGCTCCAGTAGGTCAAGCTCGCTATGCCTTGCCTGACCGCCTCGGCTCGCTTCGCCTTGTCCGGCGTCTCCGGCGTCGTCGGCGCCGGCCTCCACGCTCGTCGAGACCGCGAAGCCTGTGAGCTTCTTGGTGCTCCAGCCGATCCCGACCGCTAGCGCTTCATCCAGGCTCCGGTTCTCGTCGCCCTCGAGCGCGCCCGTGAGCGCCCGGAGGAGGCGTCCGTGGTCGACCTCGCCCTTGAACGTCGGTTGGTCGCCGTAGTAGCGCTCCGCGAGGCCCGGATACGGCGGGTCCGCGTAGGCGAACACGCCCGGCTCTCCGGCTCGCTCGTTCGCTCCCGTGCGCTTGCGGAGACGATGCGCCCTCTGGCGGCACTTCCGGCCGCAGAAGCGGAGCTTGGCCGGCTTCTCGTGGCACCAGTCGCAGAGCTTCACTCGACAGTCCCGAAGCTCTGCCCACGGTTATGGGCTCGGCGAGCTCGCTTCATCACGAGCTCGCGCAGGTAGAACTTGACCGCCTTCACAAGCTCCTGGTTGACGCTCGTGTCGTTCTCCGCGGCCAGCGACGCCAGCTCCTCATGGATCTCCGGCCCCACGCGCGCCAGGATCTTGCCCCCGAACCTCTTCACTTTCGACATGTCTTTCTCCTCGCCTGCCACGCCCTCGCGGCCTCGTCCTCGACGCAGAACGTTCCGGCCGCGTTGATGACCGCCGTCGTGGAACCGCAAGCCGAGCACTCCCACTCCCACTCATCTTGTCCGGCGTCGACTGGCTTCTCCGGGCCGTGACCGGCCCCAAGGTCGCAGAGGCCCGCGACCGTCGCCGTTCCGTGCTCGTGGCCCTTCTCGCACGGGTAGCCCGTCGAGCCGTCGTCTCGTTTCGTCAGATTCATCGCGCCGTCGCCTCACCATGGAGGCCGCGATGACCTCGCCCGTTCGCTTGGTCGATGTTACGCGCCTCCAGTTCTTCCCACGCCTTGAGCCTCCGGCCGATCCATTCCAGCACCGGCACCGCGACCGAGTTGCCGATGACCCGGTAGCGCTGCGAGTCCGAGGCGCCCGCGATCTTCGTCCAGTCGTCCGGGAAGCCCTGGAGGCGCTCGCACTCCCTCGGCGTGAGCCGGCGCACCGTCCAGCCGACCTCCTGGGCCGACACGATGCGCGTGCCTCGTTCTGTCTTCGCGGCGTCGCCCGTCGCGGTGAGCGCTGGCGCCACTTCGACCTCCGACGCTCGGAGGTCCGCGCCTTGTCCGCCCTCCGGGACGACCGAGTAGGCTACGTGCGGCGGCATCGCTCGCCGCATGAGCGTCGGAGACGGACTCCCCGGCTCGCACTTGGATCGGTTCTCCGGGTGGGTCAACTGCGTCGGGTCGAAGCAGATGACCAGATTGCCACTCGTGGCCTCCGAGTCTGGGCCTTTGCCTTCTCGTCGTCCCGGAGCGTTGGAGTTCGGGTGTCCTCCGCTCGTGAGCGTCGCGGCGACTTGCCGTGCTCCGCGACCCACGCGAGCGCCGTCCGCAGCGGCTCCGGCAGCGCTCGGCCCCTCCGCACGGCGCAAGACCCCCTCGCACGCCCTCGCGCTCAAGTAGTAGTCCTCCGGGATGTCTTCCTCCGGCTCCAGCACGTCGAGCAAGGATGAAGACACGGCGCCTTCGCTGGGGCACTCCGAAATGCTGTGCGTCCAGCACGCGCGTTGATCCCACGTAACCGCGCTCTGCCAAGGCCCCGAGAAGGACTCCGAACCATGAAACAAGTCCCGTTGCGGCTTCTCCCACGTCCTCATCGTCGGGTTCCGCGTCGCCGTCGGTTCCACTGAGGAGCCCTCGCACGTTCTCGAGGAAGATCCACTCCGGCCGTCTCGCGTCGGCGAGGTCGAGGAGACGCCAGATGAGCCCGCTCCGCTCTCCGTGGATGCCCGCTCGGCGTCCGGCTGGAGAGAGGTCCTGGCACGGGAAGCCTCCGGCCCACATGTCGGCGTCCGGGATTTCTCCGGGCTCGACTCCACAGATGTCCTCCCCCTCCGGCTCTTGGCCGAAGCGCGTCGCGTAGACCCGGCGCGCGAAGTCGTCCAGCTCACACGACCACACGCATCGGTGGCCCGCTCGTTCGAGCCCGAGACGGATGCCGCCGACCCCGGCGAACCAATCGATGAACTTCAATTGTTCGCCAGAGCGGCAAGAGCCGCCTTCTTCTTGGCCAGTCGGCCGCTTTGCGGTCGGAGTCGCTCATCGCGTCTCGATTCGGTCCCGCCCATCAATCGGCCCGTTCGCCAGAGCGTCACGACGAGCTTGACGAACGCCTTGGGGTCTGACGAACGCCTTGGGGTCCGACGTGTCGGCCTTGTGGCTCCGCAAGGCATCTTGGATCTCCTCGTCCGATGTCATCGTGAACGGTCGCCGCGCCTCGCTCATGGACACACTCACCGCCGCACCTATGATATCACAATGATATCACCTAAGCAACCGCCAACTCCGCTTCGCGCTCGCGCGCCATCTCCATGTCTCCCAAGAGCCCCCATCGTCCGTAGAGCTCCTGCTTCTCCTGGACCACGCACGCCCACCCCGCCGTGGGTTTCTTCTCCTCGCGCTCGGCGAGCAGCTCGCCGCACTCGTCGTAGACGAGCTCCATGGCCGCCTCGAAGCTCTGTAACTCCACGTCGTCCCGGTCGCGCACGAGCGCGACGGCCGTGCTCATGTAGCCCAGGAGCCCCGGCAGGATCTTCTTGAACTTCGCGCGCTTACGCTGCACGCGCACGAGCTCGTCGCGCGCGGGCCCCGAGGACCAGTCCGGCGCCCTCTGGACCGCGGCCCACTCGGAGCGGAGCGGCCAGCGCGTGCGCTGCGGGTTCTCCTGCGGCGTCCGCCACGCGAGCCACGCCCTGACGCCCTGGCCCCCGCCCACGACGTAGCGCCAGAGCGCGCCGCGCGCGGCCTTGAGACCCTCCAGCGTGTCCACGAGTAGCTCCAGGTCCTCGCCGACGTTGCGGGCGCCGCGCTTGGGCGTGTCCACGACGAGACCCGCGCGCGGGTCCGCGACTTCCCGCGGGTCGGGCTTCTCCGTGCGCTGGCCCCGGCCCTTGTCCGTCGGCGCGGCCTCGGCCGCCTGGCACCGCTTGCAGACGACGGTTCGCGCGTGACGCGAGCCCTTGCCGCCGCACTTCCTGCACGTCCTCCGGCCCGTGCCCTCGCAGCCTCCACACGGGCCCCGCTTCTTCTGGCCGGTGCCGTCACAGAGGAGACACGACCACGCGCCCTTGCCGTCGCACCGCTTGCACGGCCTCCCCGGCTTCGCGATCTCCCCCAGGCCCGAGCACTTGGCGCACGTGCGCTCGACGCCCTTACAGAACTCCGTGAGCGCCTCGCGGCGATACTGCGCTTCGACTCGGATGGCCCGGTCCGGGACGATCTTCTTGCCGCGGCACCCGCCGCACTTCCTTTTCGCCTCCTGCTCGCCCGTTCGGTTGCAGGTCTCGCACGTGATCTTCTTGCGCCGACCGTTCTTGCACTCGCGGCACTTGACCCGCGCCGAGACTTGCCCGGTGCCCTCGCACTCCGCGCACTCCCTCTCCGGGACGAAGCCCGCGAGGTCGACGACGAACGCCGCGCAGCTCGTGCGCTCGCAACCGGCGTAGCCCACGACGGGTTCCTTCGTGATCTCCGGGCCTGGCCGCATCACCGCCTCGTGCTCGTTCGCGCGCGCGCCGCACGCCGTGCATCGCATCCAGAACCCGTAGAGCCAGACCTTGTCGGGGCTTTGGTCTTTGATCTCCTGGACCTTGTCGTAGATGCGCATCGAGAGCGAGCCCCGACCGAACGAGAGGCCCGTCGTGCGGAGGCCGGAGAGGAACTTGGCACAGGACTCGTCCGCTTTCTCGTGCCCGAGCGGGACGCGGCGCCAGCCCTCGTCGAGCTTCTTCCACTTCGACTTGTGGCGCGGGCGGCACACGAACTCCTCGAGCTCGACATCCTGGAGCGGAAACCCCAGGAAGTCCGCCGCCAGGTCGACGCGCGAGAGGCTTGGGCGCGGCACCTTCGGCTGCTCGTCGGACTCCTCGCTCGCGCCCTCGGGCGCGTGAACCTTGTCCACGATCGCCTTCATCCAGGACCACGTTCCTTCTAGCGTAAGTGACCACAGCGTCTCGCTGTAGAGCTTGAAGCGGAGCGCCGGCACGGTCTTGCTCGGGCACTTCGAGATCGCCAGCTCGCCGCGCTCGTGAACCAAGATGAACTGATGCCTGCGGCCTCCGGTGGGCTTCATCTGCCACGACTCGCCGCCGAAGGCGAAGCGGCTGTCCGGGCCGTCGGCCGGCATCTCCTGAACCTTCTTCTTGTGGCTCTCGAGGCGCACGAGCTCGGCCGGAGTCATCTCTACGTCGAACCACGAGACCTCCAGCGTGTCGACGTTGTTCGCGAGTAGGATCGGATCGGGTCGCTTCGTCGCGTGCTTCGTCTCGTGTGTCAACGACGGTTGGCCGTCCGGGGCGTCGCTCGCCGCGGCCGGCGACCCGTTCTCGTCCTGGATGGTTCGGGTGGCGTTGGGGTCCGTGGGAGACGGTGGCGTCAAACAAAGTCGGTTCGAGGCCCAGGAGACCCCCAAGGGAGACGAGAGGTTACCGCTTGTGGGTGCACTTTGCGGGGGGCGTGATACTCGTCCGCCCCCTGCCTTCGGCAGCCCGGATGCGTGAACGACGGCGTTAGGGGTTTCGTAGGTCCCGAGGAGCGCCACGGCCGCCGCCGTGACCTCGTCCGAGAACGCGCGGGCCACCCTCGTGATCTTCTTCGGCGGCATGGAGTGTGCCGCGACCTGTGTTAGCGCGTCGGCCCGGTCCCACGACGAGAGCCCCGTGGCCTCGAGCGCCGAGGCAGCGCGCTCGCACTCGCGCGGGTCGCCGCCTGCCACGCGCTCGACGCCCGCGACTTGGTAGGCGCGCACGCCGACCTTGAACGCCACGCCGCACGCGCACGAGAACGCGAAGATGCCGCCCTCGTAGGACGAGCTCGCCTTGTGGTCGCTCATGGCCCACCTTTGAGGATGCGGACGGCCGTTTCGTAGTCGTCCGGGAGGCCGGCCCGGTGGTTGGTGTCGCGAACCCACCAGACGAGCGCTGGGCACTTCCACATCCCGCCCTTCGTCGGCGCCTTGGCTTCGGTCTCGGCCCGGACGCACTTCGTGCACTTGGGCACGTGGTCCGGGTCGACGTTCAAGAAGTTCCCCAGGATGGATGGCGTCATCCAGAACCGGCGCGCCATCGTCGCTCGGCAATCACACGACGCCCTGACGCTCACGCACAGGACGTTCTTCGTCCGGTAGAAGCGCGTCGCCACGTGCATCGTCGCTGTGTGATGAACGGACACGGAGACTCCCCCACCCCTCCGGCCCAGGAGGGCTTGCCCTGTCGCTCCCCGAACTTTCACCGACCTGCCACCGAGTCTCGGCCGCGCGTCTCTGCGGCCCTCGATGCGGTCGTCCGTCTCGTTACTTGATGCCGGTGTCCTCGTCGCGGTAGGCGACGCGCCCCTGGCGTCTCACGCTGTGCGGTCTCGTTACGTGCTCCCAGCACACGAGCTTGCCCGTCATCTTGTCGTGCCCGGCCGCGCGCACGATGTTCCCCTTCGGTCCGCAGACCTCGCAGTAGCGCGGGCGCGCCTCCTCGATCTCCCGGCCGAGCTCGTGCCCCAGCGCCATGATGACGGCCTGTGCCTTCGTTTTCGCCCGCGTCTCCGCGGCCGTCGGCTTCCCGTCGATGGATACCGTCGCGATCCACGCCCCCGATAGATCCTGGATGACCTTGAGCTTGAAGCGTGCGGCCTCGTAGGACGTGAGACTCTCCAAGAAGTCTTCCATGCTCATCTCCTTCACCCGAACAACCACCCGTCCACGACTCCCCGGACCGCCTTCACGAATCGGTCGAGCCGTTGTCGTTGCCAGAGCGGGAAGCAACTGTCCACGCTGTCCGCCTTGACCTCTGTCCTCGCCCACGAGAGACGGCGGAGGTTGCCGACTCGGCCCACGTGGCATCGCTTGCCGTGCGCGCGCGCGAGCTCGGCCCACTGTGCGGCCGTCTCCAGCTTCCACGGCAACGTCCCGCCCACGAACAGCCCATCGAACCGCTCCACGTGCTCGCGAACGGAATCGAGCGTCATCCCGTCCTGCACGGCTAGGTAGAGCGGAGCCACTCCCTCGAGCCAGTCGAGCCAGCCCAGGCTCTCCTCCAGGCTCCGCCCCCCCCCGGCTACCAGGTCCGGGGGGACGGCGCGGCGTCAGTTCTCCGCGCGCCGTGCATTCTCCGATCCCTCGCGCTTGAAGCTCGCGGATCAACGAGGCCCCCCGTGTCTGTCCGACGTAGGCCATCACGGCGCCGGATACGTGCAGGAAGTCGTGCGCGACTCCTCGACCGTCACGTAATGCAGTAGCCTTGCGACCGCCGTCTTCTCGTTGCGGAGACGGCGATAGATCCACGGAGCCAGAACCTCCGTCGTCGGGTTCTTGAGGCCCTCGACATCGTTCAACGTCCGGTGGTCGAGCATCTCGTGGATGGGGGCCCACGCCTCGGCTATGTCCGCGTAATCGACCAGCATGCCGTGCTGCACGTCCTCGCGCTCCTCGCCCTCGAGGACGAGTTTCACCCGGTAAGAGTGGCCGTGCATGCGCCCACACTTGTGGCCCTTCGGGACGCACGGAAGGAAATGGGCCGCCTCGAAGTCAAAGTGTTTCGTGAGCTGGATGTTCATGCCTGCCCCCTGATCGCGACGCCGACCGAGCGCAAGACTCGAGCGGCGGCGTTCTTGTTCTTGAGTCGAAGGAATCTCGCGACGAAGGCGAGCCCCAGGCCGTTCCGGTAGAGCTGTGCCGCATGCGCCTTCGTCTTCTCGTCGTAGCGCTCCAGGACGTTCTTGCGGCGCCGCACGCCTCGCCTGGCGAGCCGCTTCCAGACCGAGGTCGCGCAGATGCCGACGCGCCTGCCGATCTCCCGACACGAGAGCCCCTGTCGGTGTAGTGCTCGGATGATCCTCGTGTGCGCCTTCATGTCACGCACCACGGATGCTCTCGTGTCCTGCCATCGACCGCATGAGCGACAGCGCGCGCATGTTGATGCTGCCCTGGCGACGCTTCCTCCGCGCGCGCTCGGCCAGATGCTCGTTGAAACACGGTTTGCAGATGGTCGTGACCCGGCCCGCCAAGCGGTCTCGGTCTCGCTCCGGCTCGTCGTCCCTCAAGCTCACGTTGCGGCCGCAACCCATGTCGCACTTCACGTTACGCCCCCTTCATGTAGAGGAACGCCAGTCGCTCGGCTTCGGCTCGCTTGAGCCCTGCGTCGTGCTCGAAGATCGCCGCACGCTCCTCGAAGTCCTCGAGCTGGCACCGGACGGCCTCGGCCACGTCTCGGTCCAGGTCGTAGATGCCCAGCTTGCCGCGCGAACGGACCGACCTCGGAAGCTCCCTCGCTCCATCCAGCATCCAGGCGTAGCGGCCCCGCTCGTAGCCGCCGAACGTCCGCTCGGGCTCCGGCACGGTCGCGATGCTCAGGTCGAGGAGGAGAGGCTCCGTCGGACCGTCCGTCATGATGAAGCACTGGCGCATCTCGGCGACCGCCACGACCTCGCCTAGAGGCATCGTCTCGACCGTGAGGCTCCGGAGCGCTCCCTTGAACGGCTCTTGCTCTACGAGCGCTCGGTCCTTCGCCGTCCACCCCTTCGCGGCGTGGATGGCGAGCTCGCCCCGGTAGCTCGTGTGCCACGAGCGCGTCTCGATCTTCTTCGCGCCGAACGCGACCAGCGAGGCCCACGGCTGGGTCAATGTGATCGCCTTCATGCTGGCACCCCGAACATCGCTCGTTGGCCGTCCCGCTTCGGCAAGTTCCTCGTCTGGAACCGCGCCCGCTTCCAGTCCTCCCACGAGACGCTCATGTCGAGGCGGCGGATGGCCCAGCGCGCGAAGCCCGTGAGGAGGCGCGCGTTCATGCCCTGGGAGAAGCACACCCGGTAGCCGCCCTCGCGCATCGCTCGCGCGAGCTCGCGCCAGCGCGGGCCCCCGCCGAAGTCGTTGTCGAGGATGAGGAGGTTGCGCGGCCACGGCTCGCCCCGGTAGAGCGTCGCCAAGTCTTGTTCCGCGCGCGGGCGCCCCTCGGCCTGCGGCACGTCGCAGAACGCGCACGTCTTCTTGGTCATGCGGCAACCGCGCATCGTGTAACCGATCGATGCCGTGAAACTGGGATACAGCGAGTAGTCCTGCTCCAGCCCGACGCCTAGCTTCTCGAGCGTGGCGCGCTCCTCGGGCGGCTTGCCCAGGTCCCAGCCCGTGCCGCCGATCGTCGCGAGCGGGAAGCGCGCGATCACCTTCTCGGCGAGCGGTCGCGTCCACATGACCTCGAGGTCGGGCTTGCCCGTCGTGCCCCGGTAGGGCATCGGGAACGGCCGGCACCCGAAGTCGCGCAGCTTGTCGTGGCGGTAGAGTCGGTCGCGCTCGGTCTCGCCCGGCCAGAAGCCCACGAGCATGTAGACGATGACCTCGTCCGGCTTCATCCCGTAGCGGACGAGCCTCTCGAGGCCCGCGAAGAGCCGATCCTCGTCGCCCTTGTTGTCCCACGCGCAGTAGAAGCGCCGGTGCTCGAACGAGTCGTCCCGGTAGTCGAGCGAACACACGGCTTCGGCCGTCTCGTCCGTGAAGATGAGCGAGGCGAACACGACGTCCGGGTCTGGCTCGTCCCACCATCGGCGCTCGAACGCTCCCGGGCCCGGCAAGCTCAGGAAGACGACGCGCTCGCCGAGCCGCTTCCGGTGAGCGGCCAGGCGCATGAGAGCCACGCTCGGGAGCTTCCCGTCAAGCTGGATGAGGAGCGCCGTCTTCGCCTTCATGCGGGCACCTCGCCCGCGAACAACGGACGTTGCCCGGCGAGCGCGGCCCGGCCCTCGAGCCCCACGCGCGAGCCCTCGATGCGCTCGTTGGCGATGCGGACGTTCTCCTCCTGACGCTCGAAACCGAACCCCCTACGGCCCTCGAGCTCGCACGCCACGATCGTCGTGCCCGACCCCGCGAACGGGTCCAGGACGACGCCGCCCGGATGCACGCACTGGACGAGCGCGCGCATCACTTCCGTCGGCTTCCCCGTCATGTGGAACTTGTCGTCCTGGCGCGTCGGACACTGGATGACGCCCGGGAACGGCCCGCCGTGCGTCGCCGGCTCCAGACCGCCCTTCGTCGCCCACACGACGTATTCGGCCTGATGCCGAAAGTAGCCCGTGTGCGGCGCGCGCGCGCTCGGACCCTTGTCCCACGCCACGACCCCGCGCCACACGAACCCGCCCGCTTGCACGGCGTCCGTGGCCAGAGGCAGCATCCGCCAGTCCGTGAACGTGAGTAGGTAGCCGCCCGGCTTCACGAGGCGGAGGCACTCGCCCATCCAGAGCGCGCACCAGTAGGCCCACGAGCGGCCGTCTCGGTTGTCGCCGTCGAACGTGACCCGGCCCAGCGTCTCGCCGTCTTTGCAATACTTCTCGTCCGGCGTCCGATTCCGGTCGCCGCGCGTGAAGCCCCCCGAGCTGTAGGGCGGGTCCGTGATGACGGCGTCCACGCTCTCGTCCGTGACGCCACGGAGAGCCTCAAGCGTGTCCCAGACCCGCGTCACGGCGCCCATCACGGCTTGAACCCTTCCAGGAGTCGCGCCACGTCCGGCCGCTTCATGCGCGCCTGGCTCCCCAACCGCCCCGCCGCGGCCCACTCCAGGATCGCGTGCGACGGGACGCGCCAGTAGGGACAGAGCGGCCACGCCGGCACGTCCACGACGAAGACGCCCGCGCGCGCGTTCGGGTCGACCTGCGGCACGTCGAACCCTAGAGCAACCATCGAGACGCCGTGAGCTTCCGCGGACGCCGGGGGCGCGTAGTAGCGCTGGAAGGCGTCCGGGTTGAAGCTACGGCCCGTGCCCTTCATCCACGACGGAGCGAACGAAAGCTCCTCCGTGACCACGCGCACGTCGAACCTCTGGACCGTCCCGAACCCGTGCGCCCGCTCGAAGACGAGGCACCGGCCCCCGCCCATGACCGTCTCGGCCCGCCATCCGTTCCCGGAGAAGTCCTGGAGGAGTCGTCGCTCGACGATCGGCTGCGCCCGACGCCCGTCCCGGAAGTAGGCGCGCACGTCGTCCACGGAGAGCCCCAGGCCCTCGGCGACCTTCGCCTCGTCGAAGCTCAAGCGGCCCTGGATCGGGTAGCCCTCGCTCACGCGATGCTCCATCCGGCCGGACGAGACGCGAAGTCGTCGAGCGCGGCCTTGGCAGCGTCGTAGCTCGCTTTCGCATGTGCGAGCGCCATCGCCTCGTGCTCTTTGTGCGTCTCCTTCGTGCAATGCGGGTTCTCGAGGTATGCGAGCGCCCTTCGCTTCTCCTCGTCCGTGCGCTTCCGGTCCCAGAACCAGAACACCCGGACCAAGCATCCGCTCGGCGACTTCGGATGGTGGTCTAGCGCCAGCCCCGATTCCCACTGGCTCCCGGCGAGGAATGCGGTGCAGATGATGCAGCATGACTTTCCGAAGAAGTCCGGTAGCGCGTCCACCATCGGCCTGTTCGTGTCGTAGTGCAACAGGCCGGGCTTGTCGGGCCAGCGTAGCAGGAACGGGGCCGGGTCCGGGATGGCTATCTCCGTCACGGCTTCTTGCTCCTCGCCCGCGCCAGGTCCTCGAGCGCCGCCACGATCTCCCCCAGCGCCAACACGAGCGGAGACGACGTGAAGAACGGCGTCACGAGAGCGTTCTCGTCGAGCCCGCCTATGGCCTCGCGGATGCCCGCTAACTTCTCAAGCATCGTCGGTTCCGGCTTTGGCTTCGGGCCGCTCGTCCGTTCCCCGAAAAGCGCCGTCGGGTCGTCGAACTGCTCGGCGACCCGGACGAGACGCGCCTCGTAGATGTCCACGGACTCGGACGGAGCCCAGACCGCGACCAGCATCGTGTCGCCCAGGACGCGCATCGTCATCGGCGGCTCGCCGCGCGCTCGCTTCGAGCGCGCCTCGGCCGCCAGCCCCTTGACCGTGTCCGCGATCTCACGGTCTCCGACCCGCTGCCCGTTGCACGGACGCCACGTGATGGTCATCGTGCCCTCCCGAGCTTGTGGAACGGATGCCGTGCGCGCCACTTCCGCATCCTTACCGTCTGACACGCCCGACACTGACGGCGCCCGTCCCTGTAGCGCACCTTGCGACCGTGGAGCACGCACGGGAGCCTCGGACGCTCCGTGAAGTTCCCCGAGCCTGGCCCGCCCACTAGTTGCACTCGCAGCGCGAGACGAGGTCGCCGCAATCTCCGCAACGCCTCGGCTCCGGCAACGCCAGCGTAAGACGGTCGATCTCCGCCGCGATGAGCGCGCCCGCCATGACGAGACGGTCGATGCGGTCGCCGCGCTTCGATAGCTTCCAGCCGCGCGGCCACGCATCGGACGTTGCGAAGTTCGGACCCGTCATCCCCTGCGATGTGGCGACGAACGCCACGCGCGTCCCGGTCGGGGCCGCGTAGTGGATCGCCGCACACGCGAGCTCGCCGTCCCGGTTCTTGTCCGCGTCGTGCTCCGGCGTGCGTCCGTTACGGATCTGACTCGCTCGCTCGGCGGCGATCATCCCGATGCAACCCAAGCCCGTGGTCGCTGGATGCTTCTCCGCCAGCCACCCGAGGAGCGCGCCCACGAGGCCCTGCACCCCCTTCGCGTCTAGCAAGGCTTCGCCCTCATCCTTCACGGAGACGAGGAGCATCTCGCCTTCCCCCTCCTCGGGGTCGCACGGCGACACGGTCTCGACCCTCAAGCCTCGGACCACGTCCTCGTGAATGGTCGCGCTCACGGCCCCTACTCCGGCTGGATCTTGGCGGCGAGCTCCGCCCGCACCTTCTCGAGCTCGGCCTTCGCCTTGGCGTGCTCGGCCTGCTCTCGCTGGAACCAATCGATGACCGACTTGTGGGCCGCCTTCTCGTCGTCGAGGCGCTTCCGCAGCGCTCCGTTGAGCTCGATCGCCGCCTCAGCCTTGAGCGTCGCGTGCTCGTGACGCTCGCGCCAGCGCGCGAACTCGGCCGCCACGAGGGCCAGGCTCTCCAGCTCCTCGACCCGCTTCTCGAGGCCGCGGATGCGCTCGCCCTGGCGCTCGATGAGGAAGGCGGACTTCTCCCCGAGCGGCGCGGCGAGCTCGTGCTTGTGCTCGGCGACCGCGTTCTCCAGCCGCTTCGCGGCCGTGATGATCCCGAACGCCTCGAGCCCATCGGCGAAAGACCTGTCCTTCCTCCTCGCGACATCGACCCTGGAGATGAGATCGCCGGCCATGACCTCGAAGCGGTCAGCCGCGCCCGTTACCGGCGCCATCGCCGGAGCCATGCTGTTCTCGTTGACCATGTCGGACCCCCGTTGTATTCTCTGTCCACGCCTCCGGTTTCTCGCCCGGAGGCTTGCGTTGAGCGCGCACACTACGCGCTCCGATCGGGCCCCTTGCCGGGGGCTCGCGTCGTTTCGGGAGATTACATCGAGGCACCGACAAGCTCGATGAGATTTTTCTGTGGAGAGCTCGGTTTTCTATAGGAGGCCAAGCGCTCGCGCGTTGCGATCGTCCGTCCACGCTTCTCCACACGCCATCGTCCGGGGAGTGTCCGGCTTCGGTTCTGGTTTCACCATCCCCGCGCTCGACGGCGGGCCTCGTCGCGCTTGGCCGCCGCCGCCGCTCCCTCGCGCGCTATCGCTGCTAGCCGCCGCTCGTTCGCCTCGCCGTCGATGTCCAACGCCGTCCGCGCCGCATCGCGCTCGGCGCGCATCTTCTCGAGCTCCGCCCGTGCGGCATCGCGCTCGTCGCGCATCCTGGCCAGCGTGAGCCGCATCGTCTCCACGTCGTCCGATGAACGGCCCGCCTCCAGGCCCGCCGCGAACGCCTCGCGCTCGATGAGCCCGCGCTCGGCCTTGAGCGCCTGCCACCGCTCGGTGACCGAGAGCCCCGCCAGGCCCGTCGCGACCAGGACGGCCGTGACCGCCACGAACCCCACGACCTCGAGCCACAGCATCACGGACCCACCTCGCAGACCTTGACGGGCGCCCCCAGATGCGCCTCGAGCTCCCGTCTCACGGTCTCCAGCGCCCCCGACATCTCGCTCGAATGCCTCGCGTCCTCCGAGCCGTAGAAGACCAGGAGACGGTAGCGCCTCGGTTCCTCGTCAGCAAGAAGGCGCGTCATCGCGTCCACATCCTCGGGCCCGAACGTCTCGATGCGGAACCACGAGCACCAGACCTTCGGGACGCCCAGGCGCACCGAGCCCGCCGTCTTCCACTCGACGGCCTCGAAGGCCAGGAGCATCGCCAACTTGCTGGAGACGCGATGCGCTCGGACCAGGTTCGAGACCAGGTCGGGCCGCGAGACCCCGTGGCACTGGAGCGTCGCCAGGGCTTCCAGCACGCGCGTTCGCGCAGGCTCCGGGAGGAGCTTCGTCATCTCGATCGCCTGCTCGCGGCGGCTCATGCTGGCGTGCGACCAAGTTGCGCGACCAAGTCCATAGCTGCGGCGCCATGGCTCTTGTAACTCCAATTTCGGTTTGCCGTTGCGGCCTTCCGCGGAGTTACACGTATCTCGGTGCGACCAAGGCGCGACCGAGCGACCGCGGTCATGCGGCCAGGAACTTGCGTAGCGCCACCGCCGCCGCGTGCTCGACGCCCCGGACCGCGCCCGCCCTCGTCGCGGACGTGACCTTGAGCTCCACGGCGCCCAAGCGCACCCGCGCCGCGAAGCGCGCGCCCTCCCGGCGCACCTCTACCTTGAGTGGAACCTCCACGGCCACCCCCACCGGCCGCTCCCCCAACGACTCCCAACCACTAGGCATCGCCGTCCCTCCGGTTCACGCTTCGTGCGCCGGATACACGCGATGCGTCGTTACGACGCCGCATCGCAAGAGCCCGACGCACTTCGCTGGCATCCTACCCCGGTGCCCCGACGCCTACCACTAGTAGGCGCCCTGCTTGCCATCTGTCTGTCCGTTGGGCCATCTGCACGGAAGGATCACGGCTTGACACCAGCCATCGCCTAGGGGTAGGCTCGGACCTCCATGGCTGGGACGCGGGACAAGTCGGCCAAGAGCACCGCCACGCCGCACTTCCTCGAGTGCCCTTACGCCGTCGCCCTGCACCCCCTCCAGCTCACGGCCTGCAACGTCAAGCGCGGGCCCAAGGCGTTCCACATCGAGTGCTCCATCTGCGGGACCCGGACCTTCGTCGCGCCCAAGATCCTCAAGGCGGCGGACCAAAACCGCTCCTTCGGCATGACGCTCGACCAGGTCTTTGCGAAAGGACTCATCCCCCTGCCATGATGAATCCCGCTAGCCACGGTGGCCCGGAACACGAGAACACCGCCGGGCCGGAGGAGGCCGCGCGCGAGAGCGACGCTCGTAGCGAAGCCCTCGCCCCGGTTTTCCCCCTCACGCCTGAGACCTCCGGCTCGGCGGCTTCTCCGGCTGATGCTCCAGGGCGCCAGATTCAAGAGCCCGGCGCCCTTCCGCTCAGCGTCGCTGAGGTCCACGGCGACGCTCCCATACACAGCGTCGCGCCCATGAACGGCGGGGGCGGCCCGGTTGCGACCGAGTCGCCCCCGCCCGCGGCCGTCCCGGGGCCCGTGAAGCCCGTCCGCGACTCGGACGCGATGACCTCCGCCCGCTGCGAGCTCTGGCGACTCCTCCAGTTCGTGCGCGCCGAGCTCGTCGAGGCCCGCTCCGCTGGCGCTTCGTGCTCTCGGAACAAGCCCCTCGGCAAGTTCCTCGCCCGGCTCCAGGACATGGAGCGCGACCTCGGGCTCCTCCACGCGACGTGCTACGCCAACACGCTGGGCGAGCGCGACGACGCGCTCCGGCCCCTCCTCGTCTCCGCCTACGAGGCCGCGCGCCTCGCTGGCGTCATCAAGCTCGGGGGCTCGCCGTGATCCCGCCCTACGCCATTCCCGTTCCCGAGCGTGCCACCGCCCTGTTCACGCTCGACATCGCGTGCGTCGTCGAGCGGCTCGACAACGGCATCGCCATCCGCTGGAAGGAGCCCGTCCTCTCCAAGCGCCCGCCGCTCCTCGTCCACGAGCTCAAGCTCCCGCCGTGCTTCGAGCTCGTCGAGCGGTGCTTCGCGCTCCCCGACGGGACCCCCGAGCGCGAACGCAAGATCCTCGACATCATCAACACCGCGGTCGCGGCTCGCGGGCTCTTCCTCAAACTCGAGAGCGAAGGCGTCTACTTCCATCGGGACGATGTCGCTTGAGCCCCGTTGCGATCTCCGAGACCGACCTCGAAGCCCTTCTCTGGGTCGATGTCTACAAGTCCGGCCGGCTCGCCGACCGCTTCCCCGATGACCCCCTCTCCCTCGGGAAGAAGTTGAATTACTTCTCCGGCGCGCCCGAGTCCGCCAACGACTTGAAGACGACGGGCAAGGTCCGGCTCCGCGGCGAGAAACTCCAGCGCGAGGCGTTCTTGATGCCGCGGAACCTCGCCACGATTCATCTCCGGCGCCCCTGTCTCGACATGCCCCCCGTCTCGCGCGGCGAGACGTGCGCCGCCTGTCTCTCGGGAGGCGTCTGCACCGATGGGCCCACGCTCAAATACGTCGGGGAGGAGAACTGGACCGCCTTGGAAGGCGAGGAGGTCGCCGACCTCGACTCGCGCATCCAGGCCGTGTTTCTCCGCTGGGAAGACGCCCACTACCTCGTCCGCCGGCCGCCGTTCCTGTTCTCGGGCTCGGAGGGAGGCGACTCGGCCTGGACCGCCAAGCCCGGTCAAGACACCTGGGCCGCCTACCTCCTCCCCCCCGGCATCGCCAAGGCCAAGGCGTTCGTCGAGTCGAAGGACGCTCCCTCGTGGGTCCGCGCCGTCCTCGACGACAACCGGCGTTCGTCGCTCTGGGCCATGACGCCCGAGCAGCGCGCGAACGCCCCCGAGTGGCAGCAGAAGGAGTTCCGCGAGGAAGGCGGCACGGTCGACCCGACGCTCGTGCGCTCCGTCGAGCCCTCCTCGCTCGCCGTCGCGTGCTCCCGCTGCGAGTGCTTCCATCCGGTCGCGACCCCCTGCCATCCGGTCGCCCTCGAGCGGCTCCGGCGCCGCCGCCCCGGACTCCTGACCCGGTTCCTCGACAAGATGCGCGGCGTCAAGAAAGGTCGAAGATGAACAACAGTCCCTCCCGCCAGGGCGACGGCTACATGTATTGCATCGACACGGGCTCCGAGAACGACCACATCCTGTGCGATACCCGCGAGCTCGACGACATCTACGCCGAGGCCGCGGCCCAGGACGGCGTGCTCCGGTTCCTGGGGATCTCCGTCGACGGCACCATCGGCGGCAAGCCCGCCAAGATCCTCGTCGGCTGCGGGCGCGTGCATCCCGAGACCGGGCTCGTCGTCCGCTACCACGACGCCTACACCGGGCCCGACGGCTCGCCCGGAGACGTTGACCGCGGCGAGGACGAGCCCCCGCGCGAGCGCGACCGCGGCGGCGGCGGCCCGTCCTCCGGCTTCCCCCGCCTGGGACGGAGCAAGTAGGCGATGACCGAGACCTCCACGCCCGACGGGCCCCCGGAGTCGTTCGAGGCCCCGAACGACACCCCCGGCGACATGCTCGCCGCCTGGAAGCAAGGCGCCTCCAAGGTCCTGTTCGAGCGCACGGGCGGCGGGACCGGCCCCGGCTGGCAAGGCAACTTCTACCTGGGGGCCACCATCCAGCTCGGGTTCGCCGGGGAGTTCGGGGGCGACTCGCTCGACGTCGTGCTTCGCAAGGCCATGGACTCCTGCGGCGGCGGGCGTTACCGCTGGCGCGCGCGCACGTCCGCCGGGAAGTGGCACACCGATGAGATCGCGTTCCCCGGCGCGCCCAAGCCCCTCGGTGGCGATGACCCCGCCCAAGCTGCTCAGGCCGCCGCCGTCGCCCAGGCGCAAGCGGCCGGCTACGGTCTCGGAGGAGGCCCGCCCGTGAACCCCTACGGCTACCCCCAGCAGGCTTCCTACGGCTCGTTCGAGCGGCTCGCGGCCGGCTGGAACTGGAGCGCCGCCAAGCAGACGTGGTTCTGGGTCGACGACGACGGCCAGCTCGCCGCCCCGCCCCAAGGCGTCCGGCCGCCCTCCGGCTCGCCTTCCGGTTCCGCGTTCTGGATGGGCGGGATGAACCCCTATGTCCACGACGCCGAGACCCCCGCGATGCGCGCCGCCCTCGACCGCGTTGCGAAGCTCGAGGCCAAGCTCGAAGCCAAGAGCTCGGGCGGAGGCTTCGACGGCATCATGGCCATGCTCCTCCAGGGCATGAAGTCCCAGAGCGACATGATGGTCGCGATGCATTCGGCCAGCGCGTCCGCCCAGGCCGCCCGCTCCGCCGAGGAGCGCGCCGACCGAACCGCCCAGGACGCCGCCCGGACCGCCCTCTGGAAAGAGCAGCGCTCCATCATCGACAAGGTCCTGGAAGGCAAGGCCGGTGCCCCCGGTGGCTCTCAAGACCCCCTCCGCGTCGCCGTCGACAAGGCGATTGCGGATCGGATCGGGACGAACCTGTTCGGCGACGGGAAGAAGAACGACGACGAGGACCCCAAGGAGCGCATCGGGGAGAAGGTCGTCGACGGCCTCACCGAGCTCGTGCAGTTCGGGAAGAAGTGGCTCGACAAGAAGGACGACAAGAAGGACGAGAAGCCCGGCGCCAAGAAGGAGAACGGCGCCGCCCGGAACGGCCACGAGGACGACGGGCTCGACGAGGACACCCGCCGCTGGCTCACGCTCCTCGAGGTCGCGCACCAAGCCTACGAGGCACGGAGGTCGCCACAGGGGGCCTTCGACATGATCTTCGCCGGCTGCGTCACGGCGAAGATCGACTTCGACTCCGTGCTCCTGGCCCTCCGCTCGCTCTCGGCCAAGCAGCTCCTCTCTCTCCTCGCCGATCAAGGCGAGCCGATGAAGACCCGGGCTACGCCGCTCGTCGCGGCGTTCTCGACCGGCGACGGGCTCGCTTGGTTCGACAAGCTCCTCGCGTTCTGCCGCTCTACGCCGGTGAGCGGCGCGTGAGGAAGATCCCCAGCTTGTTCCGGCGCGAGGACGCGCCGCGCGGCAAGGGGAGTCTCGTCGTTCCGGTCGTGACGCCCGGATGCGAGTGGGTGCTCCTGGGAGAAGGCACCCCGACCCGGAAGCGGGATGGGACGGCCGTGATGCTCCGGCGCGATGAGGCTCCGTTCATCTGGAAGCGCTACGACGCGAAGCGCGGCAAGAAGCCCCCGGTCGACTTCCTCCCGGCGCAAGACCCCGACCCCGTCACGGGTCACTGGCCCGGCTGGCTCCCCGTGTCGGAGAACAACCCGGCCGATGCATGGATCTTGCTCGCGGTCGCCAACTCGGTTCACGACGGGCCCTCGGTGCTGTTCTCCGCCGAGCCGACCTCAACCTGGGAGGCGTGCGGGCCCCAGATCAACGGGAACCCCGAAGGGCTCTCCCGGCACGTCATCTTCCGGCACGGCATCGAGACCATCAACGCCGACGGCTGCACCTACGTTGACCCCGTGACCGGCGCGCGTGGAAGCTGGAGACGGCCGCACAGTGGGCCGAGCTCGCGCGCGCGCACGGCAAGCGATGCCACGTGGGCCGAGTCGGCAACCTCCGCCGTCTCTCGTGGGCGAGGAGAGCACGAGGACGACTGTCCTCTCGTGAAGGCGCCCTGCGGCTGCACGCCGCGATACATCTGCGAGCAGCACCGCTGCGACGGACGCGCCATGGACGGCTCGCGGTGCGTCTACAAGGCTGGGCATTCGTGGAACTGCGAGTCGTGAGGAGGTCGTCATGGGCAAGGTGAGGGTCAGCGTCTCGCACGAGGTCCCGCCGGACTTCATCGTCTACGACATCGGCATGTCGCAGTTCGTCTGCAAGGGCTGTCAGAAGACGGAGTCCTGGGACCTCGACGAGGAGGCTACGCGCGGCGGCGGCCCGAGTGACAAGGCCAGGATCAAGAACTTCCTTGGCGCTCACGCCCGGTGCGTCGCGAAGCGAGTCGAGGACCTGGTGGCGCGCGGTGGCTGACCACAAGCAGGCGATCGTCATCCGCGCCGACCTCGGGATGCCTCCTGGGAAGCTGTGTGCGCAGGCCGCGCACGCGACCATGAAGGTCTTTCTCGATCGAGCCGCACTGCGAGGTCTGCGGACCGAAGGGGAACATCGTGCGCGCGGCCGGGCACGGCAGAGTGACGATGCGCGCCGCTGCCTACGTCGGGGCGTTCCTCCACTTCGCCATCGGCGCGGCCGTCCTCTTTCTCCGGTCATCGGATGCCGCGATGGCGCTCGTCTCCGCTGTGCTGTTCGTGCTCGGATTCGCTATCCTCCTGACCGCACCCCGCGAGGAGGAGTAGCGTGGCCAAGAAGAACGAGACCCGGCGTCCGAAGGACCGCCCCCGGACGCCCGCCAAGCCCAAGGCCGAGCGCCGCGACGCGCCTCCGCTCGCCATCCCCCGCAAGGATGTCGTGACCCGCGACATCGACGAGGAGGAGTAGATGCCGTCCGTGCCTCTCGCGCGCGTGCCCGACCCCGGTCCCGAACCGAGACGAGAGTCCGAGCCCCCTTGCCATCTCGTCGCCTCGAGCTCGGCCGGAGAAACCCTCTGCGGCCTGTCCGGCGTTCGATCCGCCACGCTCGATAAGGCCGTGGCTGACTGTCCACGCTGCCTTCGAGTCTTTGCCCTGACTCCCGTCGCGTTCCTCGTTCGGGATGACCAGGACGGCCAAGTCATCATTTTGCGACGAAAGCGCGCTCACGCTACCGCCAATGTCATCGGCTACGTCGTCGAGCGACACCGTTACTCGGACGTTCCCGGCCCGGGCGATGGGCTCATCTACTTCGAACGTTGCCTCGTCATCGAGAGACTCCTGTTCGGCTCTCACTTGCCTCATCCGATGTGGGTTGTGCGTCGCGATCCCTTCGGCTTCGGGTCGGACCCCGACAATAGGTTCTGGAAACCGTCCGTCGCGGCGTGTCTCGACCTCCTCGCGTCGGTCCCGGCGAAGCCCGCCGAGTCGTTCACCATCGACCTCGAGCGCCCCGAGCCGTCCGCGCGACGTGGAGAAGCAGATGCCCGGCCCTCCTCCTGATCCGCCCGAGCTCCCCTCGGCTCTCGACTTCGACGCGCTCAAGAGGCTCCGCGACAGCATGCCCCGCGTCCTCTCGGCCGATGAGTCGTTCTCCGTCCGGGTCAAGATGCCCCCCATTCCGTGTAAGGCGTGCGGCGCCGACCTTCGCGGCAAGCCTGCGGTCTACCGCTACGGCGAGCTCCTCTCGCTCGGCCCCGATGAGGCCGTGAGCCGCATCTGGCTCTACCGCCCCGCGTGCGCCCCGTGATCTCCCCCGGCTGGGACATCGCCCCGTTCGCCCGGCGCACGCCGATCTCCCCCGGCGTCCGTGGGACCGTCGAGACGCTCGGCTTGATGAGCGACCTCGTCGGGGCCTCGCTCCTCGATCCCCTTTACCCCCTGTTCGTGCGGCGCAAGGTCCTCGCCGAGACCGGCGTCGACCCTCGGGACATACCCGCCGTCTTCGCGCGCGCCTACGACTACTGGAAGGCGAACGTCGGTTACCAGCGCGACCCCCTCGTCCTGGGCTCCGAATCGGTGACCGACTACGTGCAGAGCCCTCATTGGTCGTTGTTCGTCGAGGGCTACGGCGATTGCCTCGCCCACGCCGGTGGGATGGCCTCGTTCGCCGTCTCCCTCGGCCACGGCTACGGCTACCGGACTCTCCGCGCCGACGAGTCCGACCCTTCCCGCTTCTCCCACGTCTACGCGATCCTGGGTTACAAGGATGCCGCGGGCCGCGACGTGTGGCTCCCCGCCGACACGACCCTCCCCCACGGGTCCCTCGGCGACGAGCTCCCGAACGTCGAGCGCTACTCGCCGCACGACTTCATCGTGGTCCCGACTACCTAGGGAGGCCCCCTTGCCGCGCTCCGGCCCCAAGAAGCTCTTCAACTTCCACTTCACGTGCGGCGAGGAAGACGGCGAGCGCTTCCTGGCCCTCGTCGAGCGGCTCCAGCTCCCCAAGTCCGACGTCGCCCGCGAGGCGATCCTGTTCTACGTCGTCCTCGCCGAGACCGCGCCCCCCGACCTCTCCCGCCACAAGCTCGGCAGCTTCCTCGAGGACGTGCTCGCCACGACCCGCCCGGCCCCGCGCCCTGCCCCGTCGAACGGCCATCATCC
>Ga0334722_10000868_pt1 | contig 41409 bp, 37 predicted proteins | sample C3_bottom_MG_FD_207210 | JGI IMG/M metagenome (GOLD analysis project Ga0334722, IMG submission 207210) | Sediment microbial communities from Yellowstone Lake, YNP, Wyoming, USA - C3_bottom | ecosystem: Environmental > Aquatic > Freshwater > Lake > Sediment | place: USA: Wyoming | collected...
CGGTTTAAAAAAGCCCTCCTTAGGAGGGCTTTTTTATGTCCGGTGTGTTTTCCCGGTCAAAAAACACTAGAGTCATAGACTTGAGCGTGTCATTATTGGCGGCGTTCAGGAGGCAGAATGGATCCTTCAGGGCTTTGAAAACAGAATAGCGACGCTTGAAACCCGTCTTTCCGGTATTGAGGGGCTGCTGCGGGCCGCTCCTCCGGCCGCAGCGCCCGCACCCGCGGTCCAAGCTCCGCCTGCCCGCTCCCCAGAAACTGCAAACGCTGCTGAAAGCATGATACAAGAAAGATATTAAAAAATAAAAAACCCGTGGACCGCGGCCAGCCCTTGACAGGGCAATAGGGACTGCTATAATCTAGTTGATGAACAACGCTCTGCGCGCTTTTTACGGGATCGTCGTAATAGCCGTGCTCGCCTGCCGCGTTTCGGCTGGGGAGGCCGGTTTCGGCGCTGTTTCTCTGGGCGAGATACGGTCGCGGGAAGTGCCCGCAGCCGCGCCCTTGGAACAACCGGCGGTTCCCGTTCCGGCCGAGAAAGAATGGACCGTGATGGCGTACATGAACACCCTCAACGACCTGGAGACCTTCCTGGTCGGCAAGAACCACGTGAACGCGCTGGAAAAAGTCGGCTCCACGGACCGGGTGAACGTGGTGGCCGAGCTGGGCCGCGCGCGCGGCAACGTCTTCGACGAAAAGGACAACTGGACGGGCGTCAGGCGCTACTATATCACAAATGACGCGGCCTCCGACCCTAACGGCTTCAATATCAATTCGACCGTGCTGCGCCATTACGACAAGGCGGATATGGGCGACTGGAAGCACCTGCTGGACTTCGTGATGTGGGCCAAGAAGGCTTATCCCGCCAAGAAGTACATGCTGATCATAAACAGCCACGGCACCGGCTGGAAGTCCAACCACGAGACCCCGCATTATTCCAAAGGCATCTCCTACGATTTCTATTCCGGCAACCATGTGACCACCGAGCAGCTCGGGCTGATCTTCGAGGCGGCGGGGAAGATAGACGTCTACGTGAACGACGCCTGCCTGATGATGGACGCCGCGGTGCTCTACGAGATAGGCCGGCACGCCGATTACGTGGTTGGTTCCGAGGAAACCACCTCCATCGCGCTGACCAACCCCGACAGGCTGCTGGCGCAGCTCACCGCCGAGCCCGGGGCCGACGCCGAAAAGGCCGCGGGTTTCGCTTTTAATTCGCTGACCCCCCGCCTGCTGAACCAGTATTCGGTGGCGCGCATGTCGGGGCTGGAGGGCCTGGCGCCGCTGGTGAACGATTTCTGTTCCACGGCGGCCCGCTCGGACGAACGCAAGCTGTTCAAAGCCGCGCGCAAAAAAACCCTTTCTTTCGCGGACCCCGAGTACAAGGACATGGGCCAGTTCCTGTCTTTGGTCAAAGAGGGGACTAAAGACGAGGCGCTGCGCGCCAGCGCCGGCCGCCTGCTCGACCACCTGACAGGAAACCTTATCGCGCGGAACGTTACCTCCGGCAAATACGGCGCCGCCAAAGGCGTTTCTTTCTACTTCCCGGAAACTTATATGGATCCGGCCTTCAACCGGCTGAAATTCGCCCAAGCCATCGACTGGGCGGCCTGCGCCGGGCTCGGCAGGTAAAAGGCGCCCGGCGAAGAAAAATAATCGTGCTTCACCAGGTGGTTGGAGATGTTCGCCAGAGCATCCGGCCAGGTGAAGGGGTCTGGGTAAGCGGCGCCGTCGAAATCTGTAGTAAATACAAGCACGATCAGCGTACCTCGACCGGGAGCCCCCCCCTTCCGCGCGGCAAAAATTTGCGCGCGATCGGACGATATTGCTACAATACCAAAATTGTGATACTCATCAACTCGTCGTCCAAGAACGCTCTGGGAATCTTTCAGCCTTTTTTGCCTATTTCCGTACCTATGGGGGTTGGATATATCGCCGCCTACCTGAACGAGCAGGGCATTAAATGCGATATCGTAGACGAACAGGTGGAACACGACCCACTTCAGAAAATTGACGAACTTCTCGTCAATTCCGAGAAACCATATATCTTCGGCTTTAGCGTCCTCACCGCCACGTTCAAGAACGCGTTGGAACTCGCCAGAGAACTGAAGAAGAAATATCCGCAGTCCCTGATCGTTTTCGGAGGGGTACATCCCACCGCGATGCCGGACGAAGTCCTTTCTTACGATTTCGTTGATGTTGTGGTAAAGGGTGAAGGTGAAACCGTAATAAAGGAAGTATACGAATGTCTTAAGACCAAAAGGACCATCTATCACATAGACAGCATATCTTACAGGAAGGACGGAAAGATCGTTCACAACAAACCATCTGGAATAATACCAGATATAGACAAATTGCCGCCGTTCCCCTACCATCTCTTCGCGGACAATCCAGAGTACGACCTGGGGTTCGTTATGAGTTCCAGGGGCTGCCCTTACGACTGTATTTTCTGCAGCAACCGCGTAACCACAAAAAAGGGCTACCGTTACCGGTCAACGGAGAAAGTAGTCGAAGACATTGCCCTGCTGCACGAAAAATACGGGATGTCGAAAGTCTCGTTCTTCGATGATAATTTCCTTGTGAATAAAGACCGGATATTTAGACTGACCTCTGAAATAAAGAGAAGGGGCCTGCATAAAAAAATAGAGTTCGCCTTCCAGGGAAGAGGGGACAACACGACTGAAGAGCTCATGAAAGAGCTCCACGAAACCGGTTTCACAAACGTTTTTTTCGGCATCGAGACGGCTTCCAACAGACTACTGAAACTTGTAAAAAAAGGCGAGACCATAGAAGAGATAGTGCAGGCCGTTGAAATGTCGAACAGGCTAGGTTTTCACGTAAGCGCCACGTTCATTTTCGCTTTACCGACAGAAACGCACCAAGACAGGATGGACAGCCTCAAGCTAAGCAAGGAACTCGACATTGACATGGTGCGTTACAATAACGCGACACCGTATCCCGGCACAGAACTCTATCAGATAGCCCTTAAAGAGAACCGCCTTAACGTACAGGGCCTGTACGACAATTTTATTTCAGTATCCACCTTTATTGAGAATCCGTTTAACAAAACCCCGTTCACTTACGTGCCGGAAGACAATACCGAAGCGGAAATAAGGAAAGACCTGCTGTTTAGTTATCTTTCGTTCTATTTCGACTTCAGAAAATTGAAACTTATCTTTTTAAGTCCTGAAAAGGGCCCAAGCTGGTTCGACGCGCACGGAGGAAAGATCAGCAAATTCATACGCAAACTGCCGGCGCTCTTCATTCTCGGAGCAATGCTCACGATCAAATATATGGATCTATTCACAAGCATCATGCTTCATTACCACACCTCGATCAGAAGGCGCGATTTCTTCAACATCTTCAGGGATTTTATCCTCGGGTTCGGGCCCGATAGGGGACGTTGCTGACTAACTGACTAACTTTATCCCCTTTGCGAACTTTACCCAACAAAAAAATCGCCTGCGACACAAATTGCTTTGTTCTATGGCGAAACTGCTTGGTGTGAATCCTGGTGTGTGCCCAAAGATCAGTAGCAAGCATAAGCGCGATTACAGCACCCCGGCCTGGAGCCCCCCCCCTTCCGCGCGGCAAAAATTTGCGCGCGATCGGACGACCGCAATAATACCCAAATGCGGCGTATTTTGACGGAATTTCCCAGCGCTTCGCCCGGCGGCAGGGCGGGGTGACTGGAGGAGTCAGCCGTTGTCGGGGTCAGTCGTCGGCTGGTTGGAAATTGCACGGGATCACTGCCGCAGCAAGGAATTCAATTCTTCGATTTTATGCGTCAGTTCGGCATTGAAGTCCGGATAATCGGTTTTTGTATAGACCTTCAGGGCTTCCGTATAAACCGATATCGCCTGTGCTGTCTTTTCCTTCCTTTCATCCCCGGAGAGGAGCTCCGCCTGCGCGGCCAAAGCGTCGGCAAGGTCGCTTTTAACCCCGGCGTATTCGCCCGGATCCGACTCGAAGGTGAAAACCCGCAAAGCTTCGGTGTACGAGGCGACAGCATCGTTCAATATCTTTTGTTTTTCCCCGCCGGTCATCGAGCCCGCCAGATCTCTGAACGCGTTGCCAAGACCATATTTACTTATAGCGTGGTACTCGGGAATGGAAACGGGATCGAACACGCGCAAAGCTTCCCCGTAAGCGGCCACGGCCTTTGTAAGTTTCGCCTGCCGCGCCTCCCCGGTAAAACACTTGGCCTGTTTCACCAGTACCCCGCCGAGATTGAACTGGGTGATGGCATACTGGTTGGGGGCCGACGCGAAAGTATAGACCCGCAGCACTTCGGCATAGGCCGCTATCGCCTCGTCGAACAGGCGCAGCTTCTCATCCCCGGCCGCGAAATCGGCCTCTTCTTTTATCACATTACCGAGGTTATTCTGGCTTATGGCGTAATTGGAAGGAGCGGTCTCGAAAGTGTCCACCCGGAGAGATTCCTTGTAGGCCGCCGCCGCCTCTTTGAGCTTTCGGAGTTTTTCTTCCCCTGAGAGGAGCATTGTCTGGTGCTGGAATACGCTTCCGAGATTGTTCTGTGCCGCGGCATAATCATGGGGAGAGGACTCGTACGTGTGGACCCTCAGGGCTTCCCGGAGCGCGATCGCCGCTTCCTCAAGCTTTTGCCGTTTCTCTTCTCCGGAAAGGAAGGCGGCCTGACTCTTCAGTATCAAGCCAAAACGCCCCTGTGTCGAGGCGTAAGCGTCGGGAACCGCGGCCAAGGTCCTTACGCGCAAGGCCTCCCGGCACGCTATAACGGCTTCATCGAGTTTTTGTCTTTTCTCTTCGCCGGTAACCAGCATGGCCTGGTCCGTCAAAGCCGCGCCGAGATTGTACTGCGCCAGGGCGTAATTTTCCGGCGCCGAGCCGAAGGTCCAGAACCGCAGGGCCTCTTTAAGCGCCGCCAGCGAATCTTCAAGCCTGCCCTTCCTGTTCTCACCGGCAAGGAATTGAGCCTGACCCCGGAATGCCGCGCCGAGGCTGTTCTGTACGCGGGCACGCTCATCCGGAAATGAGGCGGCGGTGTAGACTTTCAGAGCCTCCTGCTGCGCCGCCGAGGCTTCTTCCAGTTTTTGTTTTTGTTCCTCTCCGGCGAGGGTGGCGGCCTGGTTAAGCAGCGCGTCGCCGAGATAGTTCTGCGCGCGGGCGTAGTCCGCGGGAGAGGAATCGACGGTGTAAACTCCCAGGGCGTCTTTATAGGCTTTTACCGCTTCTTCAAGCAACTTTTTGCGGTTCTTGCCCATGGCGGATTCCGACAATTCGTGGAGCATCTTCGCCGACTTTATCGTCTGGGCCGCCAGGACAAGTCTGTCGCCGATATCGGACTTTGACTGGGCGAGGGCCAGCTTTTCAAGCTCCGCCGCCGATTTACCCGTGGAACCGGCCTTTTCCCTGGGCCAAACCGCGTAAATGAACTGTTTCCTGGCTTCGAGCTCAAGTTTGTCCGCCTGCGCCTGGAGCTGGAAATAGCCCTTGAATTGCGCCGGCAGCTGCTCCGAAATGGAAAAATCGCTCCTTACCTGTATAAGGTTTTCCGCGCTGCTGTCTATAAAAACATAATTCGGCGAGCTCAGCGGGCCTATGCTCTCCCGCTGAAAGTATTCTTTTGACGCGGCCTCGCAGCGCTGGGCCTTATTTATGCCGGAGCCGGAGTAGTGGATCGCGTCTTTTATCTCAAGCGGACCGAAGTTGCCGAAAGAAATGCCGGTGCGCAGGGCCAGGAAGTGGCTATCCGGCACGGAAACGCCGCTGGCCGAATATTTTTCGATATACTTTCCGCGGGTCTTTTCCCAATCCTGTACTATCCGGCTGAGGCACAGGATACTGTTCTCGACGCTGGTAAAAAGCAGCAGGAAGCCGTCCCCCGTAAAATTCCCCACATGGCCGCCGTGCTTATCGGCCGCGGCCGCCACCGCGCCGTAGAGCTCCCGTATCATTTCAGAGGCGGTATCGGCGTTCTGGTCCCAGGCGTAAGTGGAGTCGTGCAGGTCTATGAAAGCGGCGAAACCGGGTCCTTTTACCGACTCGTTATGCGCAGGATCTTGATGTGGCATGATTTTTTAGGAACTGAACCTTGTTAATTGGATTATAATAAATATCAGGGGGAAAAGGCAGAAGCCTTTTGTGGGATCAATGTAAATTTTATACCATAATAGGCTAAGAATCATGGACTGCAAAAAAACCGTTACGGCCAAGACCTGCACCTGCACTTACGAGCCCTGCCAACGCAAGGGCGCCTGCTGCGACTGCGTGGCCTATCACCGCGCCAACGGCGAACTGCCGGGCTGCCTGTTCAGCAGGGAAGCCGAAAGGACTTACGACCGCTCCGTCGAAAAATTTATAGCGTCCCATAAAAGGAACTGAGAAATGAAAACCATAATCTCCACCCCCGACGCGCCCGCCGCCATCGGGCCCTATTCCCAGGCGGTCGAAGCCGGCGGCCTCCTCTTCATCTCCGGCCAGCTGCCGGTCGATCCCGCCACAGGGAATATGGCCGAAGCCGATACGGCCAAACAGACCGAGGCCGTCCTGAAGAACATCGCGGCTATTCTCAAGTCGCGCGGCCTTACGCTGGACAACGTGGTCAAGACGACCGTCTTCATGACCGACCTGAAGGAATTCCAGAAAATGAACGAAGTCTATGCCCGTTTTTTCGCCAAAACCCCCCCGGCCAGGGCCACTATCGAGGTCAAAGCCCTGCCCAAGGCCGCGCTGGTGGAGATAGAGGCGATAGCGTCGACAAAATAGCGGCGCGGCTTGAGCCGTCTTATGACCCATCCTTTACTCGACAAAAAGCATACCGGCACACTGCTGCCGCTTTTCTCCATGCGGTCCCGGAAAGACTGGGGCATAGGCGACATTTCCGGCATGAGCCTCTGGATAGACGCCCTCGCCGCGGTGAACATCGACCTTATCCAGCTCCTGCCGGTCAACGAGATGCCTCCCGGCGTATCCTGCCCCTATACCGCCCTCAGCGCTTTCGCCATCGATCCCATTTTTATAGCCGTGGAGGATATTCCCGAACTGCAAGAGTATCCGGAACTGAAGGCGGAGATAGCTTCGCAGGATTTCAGGACCGGCCTGCGCCACCTGCGCGGCACCAGGATAGTGCAGTATAACGACGTCAAACAGCTGAAGTTCGGCATTCTCTGGAAGCTTTACCGCCGCTTCCATGAAAGCCACATCCTTAAAGATACGCACCCGGCGGACGATTTTTTCGCCTTCCAGGAAAAGAACGCCTACTGGCTTAACGACTACGCGCTTTTCCGGCACCTCAAGGACACTCATAGCTGGACTTCCTGGACGCACTGGGAAGGCCCTTTGAGCCGCCACGACCCGGCGGCCCTGAAAGAATTCGAGGCCGCGAACGAGAACCAGGTCATGTTCTTCAAGTACCTGCAGTGGGTCATAGACCGCCAGTGGCGCGCGGCCAGGGAAAAGGCCGCCTCAAAAGGCGTCCTGCTCCTGGGCGACCTGCCCTTCATGGTGAACCAGGAAAGCGCCGACGTCTGGGCCCGCCAGAACGAATTCGACATCCACAAGGAGATCGGCGCCCCGCCGGACGCCTTCAGCGAGACCGGCCAGCGCTGGGGCCTGCCGGCTTACCGCTGGGAAGAGACCGAAAAGAACAATTTCGAGTGGTGGCGCCTGAAAGTCAAAAAGTCGGAGGAATTCTACGACCTTTTCCGCATCGACCATATGGTCGGTTTTTTCAGGACCTGGGTCATCCCGCACGACGTGGCCCTGAAACCGGCTTTCGACATCAGCGACCCGCAGCGGCAGCGGGAGCGCGGCAAGCGTTTCCTGGAAGCCGTGAGCGGCGCCAGCCGCATGCTGCCGGTGGCCGAGGACCTGGGCGTCATCCCCCCTTTCGTCTACGAAGTCCTTAACGAGTTGAACATCCCGGGCTACAAGGTCATGCGCTGGGAAAAAAAGAAGGACGGCGTCAATTATACCGAACCGGAGAACTACCCCCGCGTGGCGCTGGCGACCTCCTCCACGCACGACAACGAGCCCATGGCGGACTGGTGGGCCACGGTGGACTACACCGAGAAAAAACTTTTCTGGGCCATGGTCTCCGGCAGTGCGGCAAAGCCGCCCATCTTTTCAAAGTCCCGGGAAGCCGTGATCCGGAAACTGCTCAGGGCGGCCTCGAGCCTGGTCATCCTTCCCATCCAGGATATCTTCGGCTCGCGCGACAGGATAAATTTGCCCGGCACCATGGGCGATTCGAACTGGACCTATAAATTCCCCACCCCGGTCGAGATCTTTTTAAAGAAGCACGACGGCCTGCTTTCGACCTTCGCCGCGATGGTCAAAGAGGAAAGAAAATGAACCATGAGCTGAAACCTCTCGCCTGTTCGATATTCGCCGTTCTCTCCCTGGCCTTAAGCGGCTGCTCGCTGAACCGGGTGGCGGCTAAAACTACGGCTTCAATTATCGACAAGGGCCTGCCCGCCGTCTACAGGGAGAAGGACCTGCAGTTCGCGCGGGAAGCCCTGCCCGCCAACCTCCAGCTCATGGAGATCCTGCTGGAAAGCGACCCCGGCAACCGGACCCTGCTCGTGAACGCGGCCATGGGTTTTTGCGGCTACGGTTTCATGTTCATAGAGGACGAAAGCGAGGCCCGGGCCTCCGCCCTGTATAAGAAGGGCGGCGCCTACGCCCTCAAAGCCCTCGCGCTCAAAGGGGCCGTCAAGGAAGGCGCGGTCTCGGCCGAAGCGCTGGACAAAGATTCCGCGCCGGCCGCTTTCTGGCACACTTTTTGCCGGGCGGCCTATGTCAATCTCAACCGCGACGACCCGGACGCCCTGGCGGAACTCCCGAAGATCATGCCGGTCGCGGAAAAAGTGGCCGAGCTTACCCCCGACTATTATTTCAACGGCTCCTTCGCCATGCTGGGCACCTATTACGCGCTGAGGCCCAGGATACTCGGCGGCGATCCCGAAAAAGCGAAACTCAACTTTGACAAGGCCCTGCAGGGCGCGGGGGCCGACTTCCTGCTCAACAGCTATATGGCCGCCAAAATGTATTCCGTGGCCGCGCAGGACCCCGAATATTTCGAAAAAGCGCTGAACGCCATACTCGCCGCGGACCTGAAGGACGACGACGCCCGCCTGCCCAACGAAGTCGCGAAGCTCAAGGCAAAAAAACTACTGGAGAAAAAAGATGACCTTTTCTAAAAGAGCGGCCCTGTTCTCTATCCTCTGCCTGATATCCTCCGTCCCCGCGCTTAACGCCCAGACCCTTGTAAAGTTCGCGACCCTCGCCCCCGAAGGCACGGCGTGGATGAAAACGATGCGCGCGTTCAACGACGAGCTTGGCGCAAAGACCGCCGGGCGCGTGAAGTTCAAGATCTACGCCGGCGGCGTCTCCGGCGACGAAAAGGACGTGGCCAGGAAGATCCGCCTTGGCCAGCTGCAGGCCGCGGGTTTTACCGGCGTCGGCCTGGGGGAGATAGCCCCCGAGACCCGCATCCTCGATACGCCTTTCCTTTTCAAGAACAACGCCGAGATAGACCACATCTACAAGATGCTCGACCCCGATTTCCGGAAAATATTCGAATCCAAAGGCTATATTCTGCTCGGCTGGACCGAGGTCGGCAATGTGTATATGTTCGCCAACTCGCCCCTCACCACCCCGGCCGACCTGCAGAAGGTGAAGATGTGGATCTGGGAAGGAGACCCCATAGCCGAGGCCACTTTCGCCTCCATGCAGATAAAGCCCATCCCCCTTTCCATCACCGACGTCATGACTTCGCTGCAGACGGGCATGATAAACGCGGTCTATAACGCCCCGGCCACCGTGATACCGCTCCAGTGGTACACCAAGATGAAATATGTCATGTCCCTGCCCATCGCCACCGCCTCGGGAGCGGTGGTCATCTCCAAAAAAGCTTTCGACCTGATATCCAAAGCGGACCAGAAAGTCCTGCTGGACCTGGGCGACAAACATTTCAAGGCCCTGACGGCCGTCAGCCGCAAGGACAACGAGAGATCGCTGACCACCCTGAAAAATGAAAAAGTGACGTTCACCGACCCGGCGGGTCCGGAAGTGATAGCCACTTTCGAGCGGATGGGAGAAGAGGCCAGGCGCTCGCTGGTCGGAAAACTTTACACCAAAGAATTGCTGGAAAAGATAGAGAACGCGCTCAAACAATTCCGGGCGAAAAAAAAGGCATGAAGTTCATTCTTAAGATCGAGGGTTATATCGTCGGCGCGGAAAAGGCGCTGGTGACGGCCTTCATCGGCCTGATGATAGCGTTCTCCTTCCTGCAGGTGCTGCTCCGCCTGGTCTTCCATTCCGGCATAGTCTGGCTGGACCCGACGCTGAGGAATATGGTGCTCTGGACCGGGCTCACCGGCGCCGTCCTGGCCTCAAGGTACGCCAAGCACTTCGCCCTGGACGCTTTGGTTAAATTCCTGCCCGGGCGCCTGCACAGGCCGCTCGATATATTCACCGACATCTTCACCGTTCTGGTCGCGGGCGCCCTTTTCGGCGCGGCCTGGAAATTTATCCGCGACGAGTTCGCCTCGGATTCGGTGTCTTTTTATATAGGCAGTTTCGGGGTGAAAGGCGGCTGGGCTGGTATGATACTCCCGGCCGTCTTCCTCCTTATAGCCTTTCACACGCTGGTCAATATCTTCAGGCCTGAAGAAAAGCGGGAGAACCAGACGCCGGTTTAGCGGACATCTTTAAGCCGGCAATTTCTTATGGGCATACTCGCAGCCGTCATCATCTTCGCCCTGGCTTTCCTGGGGGCCCCGGTCTTCTCGCTCATCGGCGCCGGCGCGCTTTATCTGTTCGGCTCGGCGGACATCGACTCCTCCGCCGTTATCGTGGAGATGCTGCGCCTGGCGAGCCTCCCCGCCCTCATAGCCATCCCCTTGTTCACCTTCGCCGGCTACGTGCTGGCCGAGAGCAATTCGCCTAAACGGATGCTCAGGCTCGGCGCGGCCCTGTTCGGCTCCCTGCCCGGAGGCATGGCTATCGCCGCGCTTATCGCCACCGCCATCTTCACGGCTTTTACCGGCGCTTCCGGCGTGACGATCATAGCGCTCGGCGGCCTGCTCTACCCGATGCTGATCAAGCAGGGCTATCCCGAGAAGTTCACGCTGGGCCTCCTTACCACCACAGGCAGCCTTGGGCTGCTGTTCCCCCCCAGCCTGCCGATAATACTGTATGGCCTCATCGCCAAAATAAGCATCGACGCGCTTTTCAAAGCCTCGCTCCTGCCCGGCATCTTCCTGCTTGTGGTATTATCCGTTTACGCGCTTATCACGGCTAAAAAGGCCGGCATTAAGAAGCAGCCTTTTTCCTGGGCCGAATTGAAGGGCGCTCTAAGAGAGAACGCCTGGCAGCTCCCGCTCCCCTTCCTTATTATAGGCGGCATTTACATGGGGCTCTTCACGGCGGGAGAAGCCGCCTCCATCATGGCCTTCTACGTCCTGATCACCGAGGTTTTTATTTACAAAGAATTGAGCCTCACGCGGGATATACCCAAGATAGCGGTAAAGAGCATGATGCTGGTGGGAGCGATATTCGTCGTGCTGGGAACGGCCCTGGGCTTCACTAATTATTTAGTGGACGCTCAGGTACCGGACAGGCTTTTCGCCCTTCTGCATTCTTTCGTATCCAGCAAAATACTTTTCCTGGTGCTCCTGAACGCTTTCCTGCTGGTCATCAACATGGTCGAGATCTTCTCGGCCATAATAATAGTAGTTCCCATAATCGTGCCGGTCGCCACGCAGTACGGCATAGATCCCATACACCTGGGCGTGATCTTCCTTCTGAACCTCGAGATCGGCTACATGACGCCGCCGCTGGGCCTGAACCTTTTCCTCTCCAGCTCACGATTCGATAAAAAACTCCCCGAGCTTTATATGGCCACCCTGAACTTCTGGCTCATTCTCCTGGGCGTACTGGCCCTCGTCACCTACTTCCCGGCCATCTTCTTCATGCAGGGATAAGATCTGACGCGTATTTCGACGGTCGGCGTTCCCGGAGCATCCATGCTGCGATCCTGTTTAACGGCCTTCATACTTATTTCAGCCGCGCCGGCCGCCGCGGAAAGCACGGGGACGGTCAGCGCTCCCGCTCTTAACACGCGGCAACAGCCGATCATACTTCTCGGCCATACCGGCACGCCGCAAAAACAGTCGGAATTAAGGACAGGCACGGAACTGGAGTTCCGGAAAACTAAAAAGCGCCGTCTTCCCAAAAAGGAAAAGACGGCCGTGCCGGCGGCCAAAAAGCTGATACCAGTGCATTTCAAGGAAGAGCCCTCGCACAAAACCCCCTACACCTGCCGCTGGGTCCTCGGAAAATTCTTCGAACTCCTCGGCGGCTCCCCGCAAAAGCAAACCCCGGAACCTCGACCCGTCCAGCTCCAGCCCGCCGCGAAACCAAAGGACTAGCCCCCGCTCCGCAGCGATATTTTAGCGACAGCCGCCGGAAGCCGATCGGTCCGGACCGCCAAATAAAGAACCCCGGCTCCAACCGGGGTTTTTTATTCGCGGGGCGCGGCCTTTTATGCCGCGGCGAGGGGAACGGCGGCGCTCACAGCTCGCAGGCCGTCTTATCGAACCTTATCTCGGAGCTTTCACCGATATTGATCTGCTCGCGCCGGCCGACTATGGTGGCGCTGGGGCCCACCAGCGACTTGCTCAGGTTCATATTCATGATGGCCGCGTTCTCGTTGATGATGGAATCCGAGACTATGGAGTAATCCACCACCGCGCCGTCGCCTATGGACGCATATGGTCCGATTATGGAATTGGTGACCCTGGCGGTGCGGGAGATATAAACCGGCTCCACTATGACGCAGCCCGGCGCGCGTGACGCCGGGTTTTTCTTTTTAAGGATATAACGGTTGGTCTCAAGCAGCGCTTCCGGCTTGCCGCAGTCGTACCAGCCGTCTATCGTAAGCGGGCTGAATTTGTGTCCGCCTTTCAGCATCAGGACCAAAGCGTCGGTCAACTGGATCTCGCCTTTGGTGGTCTTGCCGGACTCTACCAGGCGGTCCAGGCTCTGGAACAGAGGGGCGGCGTCCTTGAAAGCGTAGATGCCTACTATGGCGAGGTTCGAGGCGGGCTTCAGCGGTTTTTCCACCATGTTCACGATACGGCCTTTCACGGTCTCCACCACGCCGAAGCGCCTGGGATCGGCGACTTCCCTTACCGCTATAGCGTCCTCTTTTGAGTTGATGAACTTCCCGAGATCGGCGGAGATTATGGTATCCCCCAGCATGACTATCGCCGGACCCTTTACATGCCCGCGCGCCAGCCAGATCGCGTGTCCTAGCCCTTTAGGTTCTTCCTGCGTCACGAAGGTTACGTCCAGCTTAGGATACTTCGCGGCGACATAGGTCCTGATCTTGTCGCCCATATAGCCGATGACCATGCAGACCTTTTTTATCCCGGTTTTGGAGATATCGTCCAGGATATGGCCTATAATGGGCTTGTCGCCCACGGTCAGCAGCACCTTGGGATAGGTATGGGTATGAGGCCTGAGCCGGGTCCCGGCCCCCGCCACCGGCACGATAGCCGTAAAATCCTTATTATTCTTCATATTCAATTTCCTTGAACTATAGCGCCCGCCACCTATAATTAAAACAAACTAACCGCTTTAAAGCAAAAGGACCGCGCTATTTTTTTATGGCCGGGGGAGGGTCGAGTTCCTCCCTGATCTTTTTAGCTTTCATGAAAAATCCTTCGGCCGTCCTTTCCGAAAGGTTCGCCTGCCTGTGCATATCCCCGGCGGCGGCGACCTCGGCGTCGGAGCCCCGGGCTTTGAGCTTTTCGGCTTTAACCCGCTGCGCGCGCACCAAACGGCACAATTCCCGGGCTTTATCCTCGTTCCGGGATATCTGCCGCTTCTTCTCTTTTATGGCCGCCGTATCGGCATTATTCCAGGATACTTTTTTAAAGCCTTTTGTCTGCGAATAGGCGGAGAGCTTTTTCTCCACGGTGTCGCAGAAACTCAATGAGTATTTTTTATCAAGGACCGCCGGCGCGGCGGCAGGCCGCTGCGCTTTTTTGTCCGCCGGGGACAGGGTCGGAGCCGCGGGGACCGGGAGGCCGAACTCCTCCTCGTCTTCCTGGCACAGCAGCGCGGGCGGCAATATGGAACCGGAAAGAAGAAGCGCGCCCGCAAGAAAGAATTTCATGGATCCCCCCCTTGAGAACCGGACTATATCAGCGCCGAAACAAGCAGCAAAGCGAGAACGGTGAAAGCCGCCAAAGCGAAATGATATTCCTTTGTCCGCCAGTAGCCGTAGACCAGCATGGCCACGCGCGCAGCCGGTGTGGCCACAAGGACAAAAACCCCGGTCCGCAGCAGCAAGCCGGCGGAACCTGAACCTGAAAGGCGGAAGGCGAAGCCCAGGAGGAAAAAGAAAAGGCTCAGGAACACCCCGGACAAAAGAGTGCGCTGGATCAGCCGCCCGAACCGCTTTTCAGAAAAATTTTCCATTCCGTTCTCAAAAAACTCTAGCGAACATCTTGACCGCGACAATGAACACGAAGATGGAGAAAGCCGCCTGTATCTTCTCGGACCTGGCCCTGTAAAGGATATGTATGCCGGCGAACGAGCCCAGCAGCACGCCTATGACCATAACGGAGGCCAGCTCCGGTATGAGATAGCCCTTCTTCAGGTAGATAAAAACGCTGGCGGCCGCCGAAACCCCTATCAGGAAATTACTGGTGGCGGCCGCGGCCTTGAACGGCACCCCGCACAGCAGGTTCATCACCGGCACTTGTATTATGCCCCCGCCCACTCCGAGCAGGCCGGAAAGTCCGCCGGCGAAAAACGACACGAACGAGGCGGGCGTCATGTTCTTTACCCGGTAAGCGGTATGGGAATTTGTCGACGGGTCGAAGAACGCGGCATCGAGGCCCCCGGCGGGCCGGAGCTCCGCGGCCGCGGGGACGGCGCCTTTCACGGAACCGCGCCCCTTGAGGAACATACTTACGGAGACCGCCGCGAGCATCAGCGAAAAAAGCAGCTGTATGACGTTGGAAGGCAGGCGGCTGGCCAGGAGCGCCCCGGCAATGGAACCGAGGGCCGTAGGCACCTCCAGCGCGACCCCGAGACGCATATTGGCGAGGCCGCGCTCTACGTTGACGGAAGCCACGGCGCTGGAAGTGGCGACTATGGCGACCAGCGACACCGCTATGGCCTGGTGAATGGGGATCCCCAGCGCCAGCACGAGCATGGGCACTATAAAAATGCCGCCCCCCACTCCGAGGACGGAGCCCAGGATGCCGATGACGGAACCGAATGCGACCAGCATTAAGAAGTTCGCGGGATTCAGTTCGAACATAAAAAATCAAGGTGCGGGGGCCGGGGTTTAACGCGCCGCCTTTTAAAGACCGTTCGGCCGCTTTACCTTCAACCGCCGTTAAAGTTTTGCCAGCCAGCGTTCGGCTTCCCGCTCTCCGATATCGAACGCGCGCGAGCATTTTGCGCCGTCAAATTCCAGGATGCCCAGATTGAGGTCCGCGGGCGGTTTTATGTAATGCACCACCGGCTCGGATTTGATAAAGACGCGCGATTCATATATCTTCTGCGTATGGACGGCCAGCATCCTCCTGGCTTTAGACTCGAAATAGCCGAAAGCGCCGACCGACGGGAAATTCACGTCCTCGTCCCTGGAATTGCCTATCATGACGATCGTCTTGCAGCCTTCGAAGATATTGAGGTTTATGTTCGCGATGCCTATAACCCCGCCATCCACCAGGTGGTAGGTGTTGCCGTGTTCGGTCACCTCCACGGGAGGGAACACCGTGGGGATCGCGCAGCTGGCCACCAGGGAATCCACGAAAGACAGGTTATAGCTCTGGGTGCCGCCGTCGAACCTCACGATATAGGGGAGCTTCATCTCCACCGCGTGGCTGATGACGTAAAAATCCACTTTCCGGCTGAAATTCACGCCGGTCTTCGACAGCCAGGAATTCAGGAAGTCATAGACCGGTTTATTGGAAAAAAGGTACATCCTGGAGGCGTGCTTCTGGAACAGAAAACCGATCTTTGAAAAGAAACCCGGCTTGTGGTGCTGATAAAGCTCCAGCGGTATATTATGATAGCCCGGCCGCACCGAAAGAATGCGTTCCGGCTTCATACCGGCCCAGAGGGCGCGCAATTCATCGGTCTTGTTATAACAGTAGGCCGCGCCGTTGAGGGAGCCGACGCTGAAACCCGCCACGGTATTGAATTCCAGGCCGCCGGAAACGAGCCTGGAGAGCACGCCGGACTGCCAGCTGCCCAAAGCTCCCCCGCCGCAGAGAAAGAGGCCTATCGGCCCTTTTAACTTATCCATTTTCCTTTACGCCTTAAAAGTAATAGAATTACCAATATTGTAGCACAATCCATATTGCCGATTTCGCAAGGGATATCTATGAACGAATACATGACGATAGCCGGCCTGGCGGCGATCATGGCGCTCACGCTTATCCTCCCTTTTTCCGTAAAGAAGGTGGAAGAGGAACTTGAAGCCTTTCTTTTTATAATGGGCCTGTCCGCGGCCTCCATTTCAGGCGTCTGGGGCCCGGAACTTGTAAAGGAGGCGTTCCGCGCGCCGGTGAAGATAACGCTGGCCGTGCTGGTCCTTGGGTTCGCGTTCAGGGCGGCGCGGCCGAAGCTGAAAGGCTGGATGGACCGCCTTATAAAGGCCGTGGGGCTGCGCCCGGCGCTGTTCACCGTCATACTTTTCCTCGGCCTGGGCTCAAGCCTGATAACGGCCATTATCGCGGCCCTTGTGCTGGCCGAGATCATCAGCATACTGAAACTGAAAAGGGACTGCGAGATTCGGATCGTGGTCTACGCGTGTTACGCCATCGGCCTTGGAGCCGCCCTGACCCCCATAGGAGAACCTCTCTCCACCATAGTAGTGGCGAAACTGCAGGGCCCGCCCCATAGCGCCGGATTTTATTATATCCTGCAGCAGGCAGGTCTCTGGATCATACCCGGAGTTCTTCTAACCGCCTTCTTAGGCTCGCGCGGGGCCGATCTGTCCGGTTCGGCGCATCACGGCCTGACCGAAGACGCGCGGGAAACGGACCGCAGCATCCTTGTCCGCGGCGGCAAGGTCTATATTTTCGTCATGGCGCTTATTTTGCTCGGCGCCGGCCTTACCCCTCTCGCGGAACGCTTCGTCCCGGGAATGCAGGACGGAACGCTTTTCTGGGTGAATTCCATTTCCGCCATTCTGGATAACGCCACGCTGGCGGCGGCCGAGTTCGTCCCGCTCATGACCGACCGCCAGGTCAAGTTCGTGCTGATGGGTCTGCTTATCTCCGGCGGCATGCTCATTCCCGGGAACATCCCGAACATAATAAGCGCCTCCAAACTGAATATAAAGTCCGGGGAATGGGCGAGAGCGGCGCTTCCCTACGGGGCCGTCCTGATGACGGTCTATTTCGTATTGATGAGTATATTTGTAAAATAGACGTACAGCCCGCTTTTAAGGAGATCCAATATGGAACATAAATGGAAAACTATCATCGAGCCTTTTAAGATAAAGAGCGTGGAACCGCTGGGCTTCACCACCAGGGAAGAGCGTCTAAAGATCCTGGAATCCGCGCACTACAACCTTTTCAACATCAGGGCGGAAAAAGTCCTGATAGACCTGCTGACCGACAGCGGGACCGGGGCGATGAGCGCGGCGCAGTGGGGCGGCATCATGGTCGGCGACGAATCTTACGCCGGGGCGCGCAGCTACTACAACTTTGAAAGCGAGGTAAAAAGCCTGACCGGTTTCGAGGAGGTCCTCCCCGTCCACCAGGGCCGCGCCGCGGAGAAGATACTTTTCACGGTGATAGGCGGCAAGGGCAAATACATAATCTCAAATTCGCATTTCGACACCACCAGGGCCAACGTCGAGTTTTCCGGCGCCGAAGCGATGGATTTCCCCGTAAAAGAGGCCCTGGACTTCGACAAGCCCGCGCCTTTCAAAGGCAACGCCGATATAGCCGCCATGGAACGGTTCATAAAAGATAAGGGTGCCAGGAACATCCCCCTTTGCGTGATGACGGTGACCAATAACTCGCTGGGCGGCCAGCCGGTTTCCATGGAGAACCTCAAAGCCGCGCAGAACCTGTGCCGCAAGCACGGCATCCCCATGTTCCTCGACTGCGCCCGCTTCGCTGAGAACGCTTATTTCATAAAACTGCGCGAGCGCGGCTACGCGCAGTGCCCGGTGCGCGAGATAGCCCAGGCGATGTTCGACCTGGCGGACGGCGCCTGGATGAGCGCAAAGAAGGACGCGCTGGTCAACATCGGCGGTTTCCTCGCCATGAATAACCGCGAATGGTCGGCCAAAGCCCGCCAGATGCTGATCCTGACCGAGGGCTTCAACACCTACGGCGGCCTGGCCGGCCGCGACCTGGAAGCGATAGCCATCGGCCTGCGCGAAGTGCTGGACGAGAACTATCTGCATTACCGCATCCGTTCCGCGCAGTACCTGGGCGAAGGCCTGCTCAAAGCCGGCGTACCGATAATCAACCCGCCCGGCGGGCACGGCGTCTACGTCAACGCCAGGAAATTTTTGCCCCATATAAAACCGGCGCAGTTCCCGGCGCAGTCGCTGGCCTGCGCCCTTTACCTGGAGGGCGGCATACGCGGCGTAGAGATAGGCACGCTGATGTTCGGGCGCAGGGACGCCAACGACAATTTCCTGGCGGCGCCCATGGAACTGGTCCGCCTGGCCATGCCCCGGCGAGTTTACACCCAGAGCCATATAGATTACGTCATCGAGGTTTTCGGAGAGCTTGCCCGGAGCAAGCAGTTCATAAAAGGTCTGGAAGTGGTGGAAGCGCCCAAAGCGCTGGCCCATTTCACGGCCAAGCTCCGGCCCGCGCAGGAAAAGATAAAGGCCAAAAAACCTACGGCGGTAAAGCCGTAAGGGATATCCGCGCATTACGCCCACGGCCCTTCCGGACTTTACGGCTCGCGTCTCTTTTTTATTATGTTCAAGAAACACCGCATTGAAGGGGTCGTAAGGGACCTGGAAAACATCGTCGGGGCGGAGAACGTGTTCACCGACGACGCCGAGATCCTCATGTATTCCTACGACGCCGGCATGGCGCGGGCGAAACCGGAGGCCGTGATGCGCTTCACCTCCACCGATCAGGTGGCTCCGGCCGCCAGGGTCCTTTACGCCGCCGGCATTCCTTTCCTGCCGCGCATAGCGGGGACCAATCTTTCCGGCGGCACCATCCCCCTCAAGGGCGGAGTGATCTTCAATCTGTCGCTTTTGAACAAGATACGCCAGATAGATACCGTAAACCGCGTGGCCCTCGTCGAACCCGGGGTGGTCAACCTGCGGCTCCAGCAGGAATTGGACAAATTCGGTTTTTTCTACGCGCCCGACCCGGCCAGCCAGAAGGTCTCGACCATCGGCGGGAACATCGGCGAGAACGCGGGCGGCCCCCAGTGCCTGAAATACGGCGTGACCTCCGATAACGTGGAGCGCCTGGAAGTGGTAACCCCCGAAGGCGAAGTGAAGCTCTGGTCTCACAGCGACCCGGGGCCGGACCTCATGAGCCTCATTATAGGTTCGGAAGGCACGCTCGGGATCGTCACCAGGGCCTGGCTGAAGATACTTGAAAAGCCGAAGGCCGTGCAGACGGCCGTAGCCGCGTTCGCCTCCATTGAGAACGCCATCAACGCGGTGGCGAAGATCATAGGCGCGGGCATCGTGCCGCGCGCTCTGGAGGCCATGGACAAGGTTTCACTGGACGCCGCGAAAAAGAACCTTAAAACGGATTACCCCCCGGGTACGGAAGCCATACTTCTCATAGAACTCGACGGCGCGAGCGAGAGGAAGATCGCCGGCGAACTGCGCGACATCGAGGATATCTGCAAAGCCTCCTTCTCCACCTATTTCAAGACCGCCGCGGACCCCGCTGAAAGGGAAGCCCTCTGGCAGGCCCGCAAAGGCGCCTATCCCGCCATGGCCCGCCTGGCGCCCAACGTGCTGGTGGAGGACGGCGTGGTCCCCCGCCCCAGGCTGCCGGAAGCGCTCAAAGAAACAAGGGACATCCTTTCCAAGTACAAGATAACCGCCGGCCTCCTGTTCCATGCCGGAGACGGGAACCTGCACCCCAACATGATCTTCGACGAGCGCGACATCCAGGAAGTCAAGCGCGTCAACAAGGCCGGCTACGAGATACTTAAGAGCTGCATCCGCCTGGGCGGCACTATCTCCGGCGAGCACGGCATCGGAGTGGAAAAAAGGGTGGCCATGAACTGGATGTATGACGCGCCCACGCTGGACCTTTTCGGCGCCATAAAAAAAGCTTTCGACCCCAAAGACCTGGTCAACCCCGACAAGATCCTGCCGGTGGCCGAAGACCGCCGCGCAAAGATCACCGTCTCCCATCCCGGGATGTACGGCGAAGCCGCGACGGTCCTCACGAACGAGCTGCGCTCGCGCCGGAACAGCGGGACAAAAAGCCGTGTAAAAGGATTAGGCACGAAGCTCTCCCCGGATCAGACCGCGAAGGGAGCGGAGGTCCTGGACACTACGCCGCTCAACAAGGTCCTTGACCTCGACCGCGAGAACCTGACGGTCCGCGTTGAAGCCGGTATACCCGTCAAAGAACTGAAAAAATGGCTCAAGAAAGCCGGATTTGCGGCGGCGCTCCCGGACCTGGAAGGGACACTGGGCGGGGCGATAGCGGCAAAGGCCTGGACGTCCGTGCGGCATATCCTGCTGGGCATGGACGTGGCCATGGCCGACGGTTCGGTCCTCTCGTTCGGCGGCAAGACGGTCAAGAACGTGGCCGGCTACGACGTCCTGAAACTTTTTTGCGGCTCGCTGGGAGCGTACGGGGTGATACTCAACGTCACCATGAGGATCGCCCTGGATGCGGGGCCGCAGGAGCCGGTAGAAGGATCCGCGGCGCGGTTCGAGCCGGATGAATACCACCGGCGCCTGAAGAAAGCGTTCGACCCCGGGAATCTTTTGAATCCCTGGATATACGAGGAGGGTTCGGGGCAGGTATAGGATTGCCCTTGCGCCGCGTAGGAAACGGGGAAGTGTCGGCGGCCTCCACGCTCCCGTGGTTTCCCCCCAATCTTACAGATTGGGGCCCCCCATCCGCTATGCGGCTTCAGAGCAATCCTATACCTACCCCTCCAGCGGGTGTTGTTTTTAAGGAAGGAAAACCAATTCTTTATGAGCAAGTACGAGATAAACGAGCTTTACGACCATACCCAGGAGCCTTTCCACCTGAAGCACCTGCTCACCGATCTCGGGGAGCGCACGCTTTACGACGCGGCGGTGCAATGCAACCGCTGCGGCTATTGCGAAACCGCCTGCCCGACGTACATGCTGACGGGCCGCGAAACCATCTCGGCGCGCGGCCGCAACCAGTTCCTGCGCCTGCTCATAGAGGGCAAGATCCGCGACACGGCCTCCTCCGAAGAAGCTTTCTCTACCTGCCTCCTCTGCGGCGCCTGCTCCTCGGTCTGTTATGCCAAAGTCCCCACCCCCGACCTGGTACTGGAAGGCAGGCGCAGCAGGAACGGCTACGGCCAGGGCTTTGCCGCCCGCCTGGGCGTGAACCTGCTTTTGAACAACCGCGGCCTTTTCGAGCTGCTGCTTAAGGCCGGGTTCCTGCTCAAGCGTATGGGACTGGCCTCGCTGGCCGGCAAACTGGGGCTTTACAGCTTTATCGGGATGCCGGCTCTCGGCTCCGCGCAGGACTCGCTCACGCGCGCGCCTTTGAGATTTTTAAGGGAGATCCTGCATAAGGACGCGGCTCTGAAACCCGAAGGAAAAAAAGAGATCTCCTGGGCGTATTTTGCCCCCTGCGGGCCAAATTACGTCTACCCTGAAACGGGCCTTGCCACCGTCGCCCTGCTCAAGCGCTTCCTCGGAGAGGGCGTGTTCACGGATAATTTCTGCTGCGGCCTGATCGCCTATAACTACGGCCGCATAACCGAGGCCAGGGAATTCGCCAAAAAGAATATCCTGCGTTTCGAAGAACTCAAAGGCGTCCTGGGCGACTTCACCATAGTCGGGGACTGCTCCTCCTGCGCCGCTTTCATGAAAAGCTACGAGCAGCTTTTCACCGGCGACGAGGACTGGCGGCCGCGCGCCAGGGCCTTCGCCGACGCCGTAAAGGATATTCTTGAAGCGCTGCCGGCGGATAAAATAAAGGGCCGCAGCCCGGCCGAGGGAGAGATAGTCACGTACCACGACTCCTGCCGCGCCGCGCACGGGCAGGGGCTCCGCTCCCAGCCGCGCGCGGCGTTAAAAAAACTGGCCGCCGGGTCCTTCGTAGAGCTGCCGGAAAGCGACTGGTGCTGCGGCGGGGCCGGCGCATACGCCTTCACGCAGCCGGCGCTCTCCGAAAAGGTCTCGGACCGCAAAATACGGAACATCGCTTCGACCCGGGCCGGGACCGTGATCGTCGGAGCCACTTCATGCCTGCTGCAGATAAACGCCGGCCTGAGGGAAAAATACCCTTCGGCCAAAGCCGTCCACTACAGCGTGTTCATGGATAATTTGACGAAGTAAAGACTTACGAGCTATACTATTTAAGATAATGATATTTACTATTCCCGAATATAAGGCCTGCCGCCGCCGGACCATGCCGAAGACTTCCCTATGACCGACATAAAGGGCCGCGTTCTGGTCGTTACCAGCGGAAAAGAGCTCCTGGAGGAGATGAAGCCGTCCATGTCCGGCAGGGGGCTGGAACTCGTCTGCGTGCCGAACCTGAAATACGCGACCGACCGGCTGGCCGCCTTCGACTGTTCCGCCATGGTGGTGGATTTCAGCAAAGTCCCCACCGCGGAGCGCGAGAGCTTCTCCGCCCTGCACAATCAGAACCTGAAGGTCCACATGTTCACGCTGGAAACCATCTCCAGCATAGCGCCGGCCATCCTATCGCCGCTGCGCCGCCTGAGCTGGCCGCTGCCGATGGGGTTCGCCGACCAGGTCAGGGTCATCGCGCGCTCGGTGGTTATCCTGGCCGACCAGGTGCTGTTCTCCACCGGGGCCGTGCAGAACGCCTTCCAGCAGGCGGGAGTCAGGCCGGTGTCCCTGGAAACCACCCAGGAACTGCCGGAATTCATTCACAAGAACAACGAGGCCCGCATAGCCGCTTCCCAGGCTAAGAAGCCCGAGAAATCAAAGAACTTATGGTCGCTCCTGGGAGCCAAGGAAGAAGCCGCGCCCGAAGCCGCTCCGGCCCCGCTTATCGGAAACGTGGTGGTGGCGCAGTTCACCGGAACGCTGGAGGAGGCCGATTTCCTGGACGCCGCCATCCGGAAAGCGACCCCGGAAGCGGTATGCTACTACGTTTCGGGCATGGACCTGGCGCATTACGCGATACAGGCGCTGGACGCCGGACGCGCCGTGGCCGTTCCGCGGGAACTGGCCGGGCGCATAGCCGGCATATTGACGGACCTTACCGAGGGCGGCGCCGCCGCGCATAAGAAAGAGAGGGAGATAGACCGCATTATCCTGCTGGACAATTTCAAACCCGCCCTCAGCGCCCTGGGGTCCGCCCTCCTGAACGCCGGCTTCGAGGTCACCACCTCCATGGATGGCGAAGAGACCCTGAAGCTCTGCAAAAAAGGCGCTTTTCATCTCGCCGTCATAGGCACGTCCACCACCTCCGCGCAATATTCCGGCGCGGAGCTCGCTCAGAAAATGCGCGAGCGGGACCCCGATATCCGCATCATCTTCATGGTGGACCAATATCCCCTCAAGGCCGCGCTGCAGGGCGTCAGCCAGGTGGTCGAGCTGGGCCTCGACGACGCTCTGCTCAAGCCCGTGGAAGCTTCGCGCCTCATCTTCTCGGTGGAGAGGGCCCTGGAAAGGCGCTTCCTGCTCCTGGAGAACGCGCGCCTGCTCACAGAGATGCAGGAACTGAACCGGCAGTTGGCCCAGGTGAACGGCTTCCAGAAAAATTTCTTCGCCACGGTGGCCCACGACGTGAAGAGCCCGCTGACCGCCATACTCGGCTACTCCGAGGTGCTGACCAAAAAACTTAAGAGCGTGCCGGAAGAACAGAAATACGCCTCGAATATCCAGTCTTCCGCGAAAACCCTGAACGTCCTTATCTCCGACCTGGTGGACCTGGCCGCGATAGAATCCGGCAAACTGCGCGTGGAGATAGGGACGCTGAACCTGCTTTCGGTCGTGAACGACGTCTGCGGCCGGGTGGCGATAGCCGCCCAGAAGCGCAACCTGAATTTCGGCCTGGAGGCTCCGCCCGTCCTCCCGCCCCTGGCCGGCGACGACGCCCGCATAGGACAGGTGGTGCAGAACCTCTGCACCAACGCCATTCAGTACACTAAGGAAGGCGGCAGTATGACCATAAAAGTGGAGACCGCCACCGACAGGGTCATAGTCAGCGTTATAGACACCGGGATCGGCATCTCCAAGGAAGACCTGCCCCGCGTCTGGGAAAGGTTCTTCCAGACCAAGGAAGCCCAGGGAATGCGCAAGGCCGGCTTCGGTCTGGGCCTGAAGATCGCGCGCGAGATCGTGCTGAGGCACGGCGGCGAGATGGGCATCGAATCCGAACTCGGCGTCGGTTCCCGTTTCTTCTTCCATATTCCGACAAAGAAATAGAACGCTCGCCGCATTTTACGGCTTTTGCCCCCGCGCCGGCGCGTCCCTAATAATGCTAAAATACCCCCATGACCAGGCCCGAAGAACTTGAGAAAAGACTGAACATGCTGGTGAAATTCGGCGGGCTCATTTCCGCCGAAACCAACCTCACCCGGCTGCTCGAGGTCATCGCCGACCAGGTAAAGCTGATGCTGAACGGCGACCGCTGCTCCGTATTCATCCTGGACCGGCAGACGAACGAACTCTGGTCCAAGGTCGCGCAGGGAATGCAGCAGACCGAGATCCGCGTTCCTTTCGGCAAGGGCATCTCCGGCCACGTCGCCTCCACCGGCCTGACCATCAATATCACGGACGCTTATAAGGACACCCGCTTCACCCAGGACATCGACATGGTGACCGGTTACCGCACGCGCACCATCCTGGCCGTCCCCCTTAAAAATGTCGGCGGGCACATCATCGGCGTGTTCGAGGTCATGAACAAGGACTCCGGCGTCTTCGATACGGAGGACGAGGGGATCCTGCAGCTCATGGGCTCGCTGGCCGCTTCGGCCATAGAGAACGCCCAGCTTTACGAGAGCCTTTCAAAATCCCAGTTGGAAACCATCTACCGGCTGGCCGTCACCGCGGAATACCGCGACCAGCAGGACACGGCCATACACCTGCGGCACATAAGCGAATATTCCGCCCTTATCGCCAAAGGCATGGGACTGCCCGAATCCGAGGTGGAGAACATACGCTATGCGAGCCCGCTGCACGATATCGGCAAAGTGGGCATCGCCGACGCTATCCTTCTGAAGCCCGGCAAGCTGACCCCCGAAGAATTCGAAGAGATGAAAAAACACACGCTTTACGGTGCCAAAATACTCTCCAACGCCGAAAGCAGCCTGCTGCAGATCGCCTGCAAAGTGGCCGCCTCCCACCACGAGAAATTCGACGGTACCGGCTACCCCGCCAGGCTCAAAGGAGAGCAGATACCGTTCTATGCCCGCATAGTCTCGGTAGCGGACGTTTTCGACGCGCTCTGCATGCAGAGGGTCTACAAGCCGAAATGGGACCCCGAAAAGGCGAAGGAATACATCCTCGAGGAGAAAGGCAAAGCTTTTGACCCCGATGTGGTGGAGGCTTTCGAGCGCATATACCTGGATATCCTCAAGATCTACGCCATCAGCGACGGCAAGACCACCATCATCCCCGGCATCACCAAGGAAATGCACAGGTATACTTTTTAAGGCCGCTTATGTCCGACATGGAAATAACTTTCGGCGGGAACAAAAAGATAAACGCGGCCTTTCACGGCTTCGAGATAAAGACCGACCAGCCGCAAAGCGCCGGCGGGGACGCTTCCGCTCCCACGCCTTTCGACCTCTTCCTGGCCTCGCTGGGGACCTGCGCCGGCATATTCGCCGTGGGCTTCATGCAGAGCCGCAAGCTCAACACCGAAGGGTTCAAGATCTCCCTCTCCTTCGATTGGGACGAAACGTCGCACTTGGTTAAAAAAGTGAACATGAAAATGACGCTGCCCAAGGATTTCCCCCCTCAATACAAGGACGCCATCCTGAAAGCCACCGAACTTTGCACGGTAAAACGCCACCTGCACGCCCCGCCGGCCTTCGAAATAACAGCCGTCCAGTCTTAGCCTGAGGCGTGGACGGCCTGATAAAAGCGCTCGCCGCCAAGAATAGAAAAGCCTGACACGTGAGGACGCCCGGACAGAGATAAAAAGCCCCGCCTTGCGGGGCTTTTTATTTTCCGCCGCGACTCCGCCCTTATATCTTTATTTTCGAGATCGCGACGCTGACCATCAGGAATGCCCCGCCCACCGTCAGGTAGATAAAGGCGCCCCAGAGCAGGGGCACCTGGGTCACCAGGAAAGCGAATACCGAGAACGTAAGCGAGGCGATGGCCGTCAGGAACACGATCCTGTGCCGTGAAAAACCTATCTTCTCCAGCCGCAGGGCGAAATGGTCCCTGCTGCCTATGAACGGGGAATGCCCGCGGCGCAGGCGCAGGATGGAAACGAAAAAAGTGTCGTAGATGGGAATGGCGAGGACAAAGAGCGGCGCATAGACGCCCAGCGGGTTTACCGCGCTGTATTTAGTGCCCATGGCCACCAGCGCCAGCGTGAAGCCGCAGAAAAGGCTGCCGGAATCGCCCATAAATATCTTCATTTTCTTCGAAAAATTGTAAGGCAGGAAGCCCAGCGCCGCGCCGGCCAGGGCGGAGGAAGCCACGTTCACGTAAATGGACTCGGAAGGGAAAGCGATAAGCAGGAAACCGAGCGCGGCCATCACCGCCTGGCTGGCGGACAAGCCGTCCATGATGTCTATGATATTGAAGGCGTTGGACACGCCGACCAGCCAGATCATGCTGAGGATAAAGGAAAGATAATCGGGACTCAGGAAATTTATCCTGACGCCGTAAAGCACGGCGAGAAAGGCCGCCGCGAACTGTATCAGGAACTTGATCCTTACCCCCAGGCCGTAAGGCTTGCGCAGATCGTCCGCCAGCCCCAGCAGGAACATGATGCTCCCCCCGCCCAGGATCACGCGCAGGTCGCGCAAAGTGCCGGTGGGGAACGACGTGTAGAACCGCATGAAGACCAGCCCGGCCGAGAAGGCCAGGAAGATCGCCACCCCGCCCAGAAGCGGCACAGGATGCTTGTGGGTCTTTATCTCCGTGAGGGGCGCGTCCAGGTGGCCGAACCTGAGGGCGAACCACCTCACCAGCGGCGTCAGCAGCAGGGACAGCGCCAGCGGGATAAGGAAGGCCAGCAGATAAAGCCTTGAGTTTTCTATCAGGTCGTGCATTTGATCGGCCCTATATTTCCGTGAAAATACTTTTCAGCCGCAGTCCCAAGATCTTTAAAACGCCTTTGACCGCATCCTTATAGTTTATCTTTTTACCTTCTTCCCTTGATCTTGAAACCGAAACGACAGGCGTTTCCATGAACTTATATTTCCTGAAAGCGATCTTGCAGGAGATCTCGGCCTCTATCTCAAAACCGCTGGAAACAAGCCCCAGGGAACGCAGGACAGGCGCCCTGAAGGCCTTATAACAGGTATAGGAATCCGTCATTTTAGCGCCGAAAAGAAAGTTCGTCAGAAAAGTCAGGAACTGGTTGCCCCAGAGATACAGGATATTATAGGTTTTGGACCCGCCGGAAAGCAGCCGAGACCCGTAAACCACGTCAAATCCGCCTTCCGCTATCGGGCGCACTATCTCCGGTATATACTTGGGATCGTATTCGAGGTCCGCGTCCTGGATGATGATGATGTCCCCGGTCGCGGCCGAGAAACCCGTAAGCAGGGCGCCGCCTTTGCCCCTGTTTACGTCATGTTCGATGACCCTGAGCGGAAAGGGAAAACCAGCGTTCTTTACCGCCCCGGCCAGCCAGTCCCTGGTGCCGTCGGTAGAGCCGTCGTCCACCACCACCACGTCCTTAGCCATAGGCAGGGCCGCTATCTTCTTGAGGATCTCGGGCAGGGTCTTCAGCTCGTTGAACGTGGGGATGATAATGCTCGTCTGCATTCATGAAATTATAACAAATATCGTATTTGTCCCCCGGGACATATTTTTATACAATTATGGGTAGAACGCTGACCTTTCTCCCCTGGAGGCTTATATGAAAGTACCTATGGTAGATATGATGGCAGGCTATCCCGCGATCAAAACCGAAGCGGAAGCGGCCGTTATGAAAGTTATGAACACCGGCAATTTTATCCTTGGCGAGGAAGTCGCCAGATTTGAAAAAGAATTCGCGGCCCTTAACGGCTCAAAATACGCCGTAGGCGTGGCCAACGGCACCGACGCCCTCAGGCTCGCCATCCTGGCGGCCGGAATAAAGCCCGGAGACGAGGTCATAACCTCCCCGTTCACCTTCATCGCCACTACGGAGACCATCAGCCAGACCGGCGCCGTGCCCGTCTTCGCCGACATAGAGCCCGACACCTACAACATCGACCTCAAGTCCGCCGCTAAAAAGATCACGAAAAAGACCAAAGCCATCCTCCCCGTCCACCTGTACGGCCATCCCGCCGACATGGACGCCGTCATGGCGCTGGCGAAAAAGCACGACCTTAAGGTCATAGAGGACTGCGCCCAGTCCTTCACCGCCCAGTACAAGGTGGACGGAAAAACCTGGAAATATACGGGGTCCATCGGCGACTGCGGCACCTACAGCTTCTTCCCCGCCAAGAACCTCGGCGCGTTCGGCGACGGCGGCCTTGTGACCACCAACGACGACAAGATATACGAAGAGCTCAAAGCGCTCAGGAACCACGGCAGCAAAGTGCGCTATCTGCACGATATGGAGGGCTTCAACTCCCGTCTGGACACCATCCAGGCCGCTATCCTGGCCGTCAAGCTGAAGCATGTGCTGAAGTGGACCGAAATGCGCACCGCCGTAGCGGCCAAATACGCCGCCGCCCTTAAGGACGTCTGCGCCACCGCCATCGTACGGCCGAACTGCAGGCATTCTTTCAATTACTACACCATCCGCTTCGACTCGAAGGCCGTGCGCGACAACGCGCAGAAGCATCTCACCGAGCAGGGCATAGCCAACCAGATCTACTATCCGGTGTCCCTGCACCTGCAGAAGGCCTACGCCCACCTCGGCTATAAACGCGGCGACCTGCCGGTCTCGGAAAAGACCCAGGACGTGGTATTCTCCCTGCCGATGTTCCCGGAACTCACCGACGAACAGATAAAGGCGGTCACGAACGCGGTCAAGGACTCGGTCAAAGCGGCGGTATAACCGCAAGGGCGGACTGCAGGCAGCAGGCGTGGATCCAAGGACTTTCCTTATCCTGTCCGCTGCCTGCAATTCTTGAGGGGCTATTGTGATCGAAACCGATGTATTAATAGTGGGGGGCGGGCTGGCGGGCCTGACCGCCGCCAGGACGCTCCAGGGCAAAAAGCGCTGGCTGCTGGTCGAAAAGGAACCGCTGACCGGCGGCCTGGCCGCTTCAGTGAAACAGAACGGCTTCACCTTCGACTATTCGGGGCATCTCCTGCACCTGCACTGGAAAGAGACCGGCGACCTGATCCTCCGGCTGCTCAAAGGCAATCACTTCAAAATAAAACGGAACGCCTGGATACATCTGAACGGCGCGGAAGTCCCGTACCCTTTCCAGGCCAACCTTTATAACCTGTCCGCCGGAGTCAAATCGGAATGCGTACGCGGCTTCCTGGACGCCTGCCTGAAAGGCAAAGGGGGGCGCGAACATGCCCGGGCCGGAATGCCGTTCGAGACCTGGTCGCTGAACACATTCGGGACCGGCATCTCCAGATATTTCATGCTGCCGTATAATTATAAGCTCTGGCAGTATCCGCTTACGCGGCTTACCGCGGACTGGTGCGCCCCTTTCGTGCCCATGCCCAACCCGCGCGAAGTGCTTGAAGGGGCTTACCTGCCAAGACGTACGGCTATGGGTTATAACCCGGTTTTTTATTACCCCAGGCGCGGCGGCATCCAAGCGCTGTCGGACGCGTTAGCCAAAGGCCTCGACAGCATAAACACCGGCTGCGAACTGGAATCGCTGGACATTAAAACAAAGACCGCGTTCATCAAGGGGCTTGGACCGGTAAAGTATAGATCGCTCATCAACACAATGCCGCTCAAGTATTTTGTCGGGCTGATAAAATCCCCTCCCGCGGCCATGAAGGCGCTTAATTCAAAACTCCGCCATAACACCATTTATGTCCTGAACCTGGGCGTGAAAGGGACCTCCTCCAAAAAGCACTGGACCTATTTCCCGGAAAAAGAATTCCTTTTTTACCGGGCCGGAGTGGCGACCAATTTCTCGAAGCAAGTCGCCCCGAAAGGCCGCGATTCGCTGTACATCGAGACCGCAACCGACGGCGCGGACCTGGACACCGCCGCGGCCGAAAAAAAGATCCTGCGCGGCCTTATAAAAGGCGGCGTCATAAAAAAAGAAACGGACGTGATCGAGAAGCTCTGGCTGAAGATCCCCTGCGCCTACGTCATCTATGACGCGGCGCGCAACAAAGCCGTGCCCGCCATCCTGTCCGCGCTCGCGGACAAAGACGTTCATTCCATAGGCCGCTACGGCGCCTGGAAATATTCTTTCATGGAAGAAAGCGTGAAGGAAGGCCTTGAAACCGCCCGGAAAATAATAGCGGATTGAGATTCTAGCGCAGAGCCTGTGCGGAGAAGACGCAGCCCTTGCCCGCGGCTGCGGTGTGCTTCCCGTCTCCGGGGGCCAGGACAAGCTCGCCATCTCCGCCGGCCAGCTTTTCCCCGCCCTCCGTTAGCAGCAGGGTATACTGCAGCAGGAAAGTGCCGTCGACCCCGGGGCTTTTGGGCAGGAGGCCGACCATGAATTTGTTTACCGTATCGCCAGATTCGCTGTAAAGCACGGCGCTGTACTGCTCGTCCGGCAGGTACGTAAAACTGGCCGGATAAGAAACTCTTCCGCACTTCAGGCGCGTCTCCAGAGTGCCGGTCCCTTTCCCGGAGTATTTACCTTCGGCCGTCCCCTGCAGTTCCACGATAAAGTTCCAGCCGCCGGCCGCGGCGGCGAGCACCTGCTTACCCGGGCGCAGCAGCACCTTTCCCCCGGCCTGGAAAAACGGCCGGGCGCTGTTCTCTCCGACAACGTCCACCTGGTAATCCAGCCTGAAGAGCCCGTCCTCCGGAGGATTGAGGAAGGATTTGAAGATAAGCTCGCGCGCCGGTCCCCCTCCGCGCATTTGGGGTTTGCCTTCAAAGCCGGCCTGCTTCCCTATGGGACTGACCTGAGTGTGGGAGTATGCCGCCCTGCCATTAACGGCCTTTATCTTGACCGTCCAATTTTCCGCCGCCGCCGCCCCGGCAAGGCAAAGCGCCAGGCAGAAAACCATCAACGACCGCGTAATTTTCATCATAAAAAAAGGTGGTAGTATGCCCCCGGTTTTCCCATACAAATTACATAATACCAAGTTATTACGATCCTACCCCAATTCACCACGATAGCCCAGTCGGGTCGTCGCCGGGGGTTTGGCGCGCGCTGCCAGCTTTCCCTTCGGGAAACTGGCACAGTGTCCGGGAGTGACGCAGGATAGAGTAGTCCACCCGGGACCGGGTTTATGGGGAAGACGGGCGGGGTCTTCCGCCGGCTGCGGAACGCGCCGGCCCGCATAGCGGTCCGGCTTGGACGGTGCGGGAAAGTGTCCGTAGCAAACTTAACAACAGCGTAGTCCACGCGCCGTTCCTAATGATAGGAATACGCTCCAGACCCCGCCCGTAAACCCTCAAATGAGCGCGCCAAACTCCCGCCGCCACCCCTCCACGTACTCCCCACCCAAAAACAAAACCGCCGGGGATATCTTCCCCGGCGGTTATTCCAGTGACCCACTAATTGCTAGGAATTAATCATCCGCGTCCCTATGCTTATATTTTTGGATAAAACAAAGTGCTTATAGGGGAATCATGTCCTTGATGCGCTGCAGCAACGGCTTGGGAGTGTTAACTTTGGGTTCCTCTGCAGGGACTTGAACGTTCGTCCCAGGACTAAGCATAGCGGAATATGTGATTTGATTGCCTTTAGGAATTCTTATGGCTGTAACAAGGTTTTTCACCAACTTTATATCTGCCGGGCCCCGAACCTCGTACACATCCTGTTGCATATACGTCCTCGGGAGCTGCCGTATTTCTACAAGGTCTTCTTTTAGGGTGGTGTTAGCCGGCAAATCGTATCTAGCTACCAACACCAGCGCCATCTCATATGCTTGCGAGAGAGAGTGTCTCTTGGAAAGCAACACCCACCAACTGAGGGCCGCAAGCAGGATTAAAGCAACCGGGATTACCGTGCTTTTTTTCCCCATATATCAACTCTCCTTTACCTATTAGTAAAAGCTGTATAGCACTTTAGCGAAATTCAAGTTGGGCGCGGCGGTGCCGCCTTTTTAAGGAGCGTGTAAAACCAGAAGCCCATGCCCGCCACCACCAGCACTATAACGCCGGTGAGCAGGTTTTTTTCGGTCTTGCCTTTCCGGTCGGCCGGGGGCTCGGGATCGTAACCCTCCGTTAAAACCGGTCTCGACATCTGGAGCGTCTCCGGAGGCCGCTTTTCCCAGTTCCCCTGATTAACGAAGTTCTCGATGTCATAGGCAGGCCGCCCGGTGCCAGGACGCCCGAAGGAAACGGTCAAACCCGCCATATCTCCCGGAGCGATAAAATAAAGACTGCGACGCAACCACTTAAGCCTTACCGACCTGACATCCAGCGGCGGATTATTTCGGTTATTGAAGACGAACCGATAAAAGCCGTAACCAGGGCTAGATATCGCGGCCCAGGCGCGCTCGCCGTCCGGCCAACCACGCGGAAAACGGCAGATATTACCGGAAGCCAGGCGCAGATAGGAATTCTCCGCGCCGGTTTCGCTATAATAGGCGGCAAAATCCCTCACAAAGAAACCATCGCCTACTTCGAATTCCACCCTCTCAAAAGGCAGGCCCTGGGTTATTGTGATGTAGGAAGAATTATCCTTCATTTCGCCTTTGGCCGCAGGCTGGAATATTTTTTCGTCATACACGCCCACAACGGCGTCCTGTCCGCCTGTGCGCATTTTGACGCCGTCGATGCGCAGTTTTTTACCCTTACCACCGCTCACGCTGAGATCGATGCCGTCATACTTGAGCGTCACGGTCTTACCCTGAGCCTGCGGCTCCTCGGTGTCGCGCAGCTTCAGGCGGTAGAAACTGTGCCCGGAACGCGGGAACTCTAATTGGGTTTTACGCAGGTCCACCTGCGAGGAAAAGTCGTAAATGGAACCGCGTCCCAGGAAACTCCAGGTCTTACCGTCATCACTGCCGTATATTTCGGCGTCTTTACGAAAATCCCTGTCGCTTACAGAAAGTTCCAACGAATTCACCGGACTGAATTGTCCGCTAAGCTTGAAGTCCAGCACAGCTTCGCGGCTGTCGGCCTGGTAGCCGATCATCTCGGCAGCATAGGTTACGTCGGCCTTCTTAAGGTATTCCCCCTTCACCATCGTGTACGGGATCTCCGCCCCATCCGGGGAGAAAAGTCTTATATCCGGCTGGCCAGGCGCGCACTCCTGCAGCACGGCCGCCGTCAGGTCCACGCGGTAAAGGCCGCCGCTTTTTATCCCTGCGGTTATCCCGGCTTTGTAGCGAAAATTGGACGGCTGCAACTTAGCGGCGTAAGCCTGTCCGGTAAAAACGCAGGCGCAGACTACGATCTTGAACAAGGTTTTCATGCCACCCCCTCTTCTTTCGGCTGGGTTTCAGGAATAAGTTTGTGTTTGAACTTATGGTACAAGTATGAAGTCCCCACCAGGATAAGGCCGAGCATTATAAACGAGATTATCCTGTAGGGCGTGCTTATATTGGCCATATCGAAAAGGAAAACCTTCAAGATAGTGGCCATAAACAGGACCAGTGCGGTCTTGCGCAGAGCGGCACTGCCAGAGCGGAAGCCGAAAGCTATCATCCCCACGGAGAACAACGCCCACAACACGGATATCGCGGCGAACCTGGCCGCCGGCAGAGATTCACGAAAGAAAGCGGAGGTTTCTATATTAAGGAAAAGGAACAGCAGTAAGCCGAAGGCCCCGTAAATGACCGGATGCACCTTCTCGCCCGGGCCATCAGAGAGGGAAAGACCACTATCCCGCGCCATGCCTGCGGCGGTGTGCAGCAAGGTGAGGAAAATCATGGTTGTTATCCAGCGTTCCACCAGGAAGTGCCCGTACTGCGGCAATATTCTAAAATCCGCGGTGAGACCGAACACTTCAGGATAATCATGCATAAAAAGCTTGCCTGCGGTAATAATAAAAAGCAGCACTGAAGCGCGCGACAGGGATTTATTATCCAGCCTTATTCCCATCCACAGTATCGCGAAGGCCTGTGCCGACCAAAACACCGTTATCCAGTGTTGTGAAAAGATCAGCGGCACCGTTATCACCAGGAAAAGCATTGCCTTGCCGGCCAACACCGCAAAACCTTCGGTGTTCTGCTTCCCCGCCTTAAAAGCATAAGATGCCATGGAGAGGAAAACAGCCGCGTAGAACACCGACACTACTCCCACCGCCTCCAGTGAGAAATGCGCCTTCACCATATAATAGGAAAAGGCGAAAGCGATGAAAGAATTTGGGATTATTATAGCGAAACCGCCGCTCTCGACCAGCTCTTTCCTGACGAACCTGGTTATGAACGGCATCACAGAGTAGATCAGGTAAAAGACATTCACGAATATTATGGCCGGCCAGAATTTTTCCGGTGCGTAAAACTTAACGTACCAGCCGGTGTATAACAGGTAAGTAAAAAAGAAGCCCAGCACTGTGAGCAGATCCCATTTCTTATAGAACGCCACGCCAAGCAGACCAAGGTTAAGAATGGTCATGTAGCTCATCAGCACCAACTGATTGTCCTGCCCGGTACCGAGCAGTACCGGGGTCAGGAAACCGCCGATAAGGCCCAGCACGGCCAGCCACTTAGCCTCATATATAACCGCCAGCAGGCAGGCCAACGACGTTATCATTACCATCAGCAGGAAAGACGGGGCCTGTCCGATCAGATGATAAAGCTGGAAAGCCGCGAATGTGGCGAAATAAAGCACGGCGATGCCGCCGCCAGACAGATACAGGCCGAAGGTTTCCATATTGCGCCGGCGAAACAGATTCCCGCCAAAGAGGAAAGCCGCACCCCACGCGAAAGCCATGGCGACGCGCCCGGCTGGGCCCACCCAGCCCTGGTCGAAAGAATATTTAAGGAAATATCCCACACCGAACACCGTTGCCACCACACCTATGATGAGCAGCCATTTCTGTCCCATGGCCGTTTCAAAACTTAGGTCCTCTTGCTGTTTCTCCTCATTGGAAATCGGGGGAGGCGGAGGAGGAAGCGGAGTGGGCGGAGGGGGTGGCGGCGCGTCCATCATTACGGAGCCGACCATAACCGGTTTCAGCGGCATAGGAGAGACTGCCTCTGTCTCCCCGCCGTAATGTTTCTCTATCTTAATGGAAAGCCGTTCTATCCCGGCACCAAGATCATGTTTCGCTATGGAGCGCAGTTCGTTAATGTCACCTTTAAGTTCCAGGTACAGACTTAGCTTGGACTGGAATTCAGCGCTGTATTTGTAACCGCAGTAGCCGCAAAACGTGGCGGCTTCATCTATAATATGGCGACATCCAGGACACTTCATGAATTCCCCCCATTGACCATTAAAGGATTAAAACAGCCGTCCCCTACAAAATCATCCAAGGAACCCAAGCCCAAGGATATTTTCGCAGACTGGCAGAGCGAAGTCAAACAAAAAAAGCCCCACCGCTATTTTGTTTTAACAAAAACCCCTTATTCTAACCCGACATAAGGCTGTCGGGGTGCGCTGCTAGACTATTGTCGGGTTTAACGATAAGCGTATTTCTTGGAGGACATTGCTATTGACAAATATAGCATATGTGCTATAATATGACTGAGCCAAAATATAGGATATATTTTTATCGCACAGCAGGGGGAAGGTGCCAGGCCTGCGATTATGCCCGGGCAATGGATATTACCCACCAGGCTAAGGCGAAAAGAGTGTTCAAGGCTCTGGCGGAAATGGGATCGGAGTTGCCGGAGGAATACGGGAAACATTTGCGCAACGGAGTGTGGGAGCTGCGGGTCATAATACTGCACCATCAACACCGTTTTCTGTATTCGTTTCGGAAGAGCATCGTGCTTGTGACGAATGCCTTTTTAAAGAAATCCCGTGAAGTCCCGGAAATGGAAATTGAAAGGTCTCTCAGAGCAATGGCGGACTGGCAAGCACGGCGAGGATGGGAACACTTATGAAGAAAAAGAAATCAGCGCTCTCTCTTGACGAAGTTTTTGCGGGGTCCGAGAAGGACCCCCGGTGGAAGGCCGCCTACGCCAAGGCCGACATCGAAGTACGTCTCGCTCTCCAGATCGAGAAAGCCAGGGTAAAATCCCATATGACCCAGGGCCAGTTCGCCAAAGCTTTAGGCACCACCCAATCCGTCATCTCCCGCATAGAGCGCGCCAACCAGAACCTCACCATAAGGACCCTCTCCAAAATAGCCCACATCCTCCACTCCGACCTGGTAATCCAGTTCCGCCATCACGCCGCACGATAGCCCAGTCGGGGCGTCGGCGGGGGGTTCCGCGCGCGCTGCCAGCTTTCCCTTCGGCAAACTGGCACAGTGTCCATGATTGACGCAGGATAGAGTAGTCCACCCGAGACCGGGTTTATGGAGAAGACGGGCGGGGTGTAAGAATGTTTTATTTTAAAGAAGCGCCGATGATGCCGAGGGGACTTGAGTGACGAAAGCATAACTGGAGGAGGCGAGGGCGGATTCCCTGCTCGCTCCATTTAGGGTTTTAAGCCCGGGGTCCGGAGCGTATCCCTCCGGGACGGCGAGGAATGTTTGAGGGCAAAAGCTTTGTCTTTTGCCCGAGTTCCACAGCCGGCGTAGGACCCCGGGCTTCTTCACCATAAAACCCGGTCTCGGAGCGAGCAGGGAATCCGTCATCGACTCCGACTTTGCTGTCCTGCGGCTCTTACGTTAAAGCCGACCGTTCCTGGAGTTTTATCCCCGCGTTTATGAGGGCTTTTTTCAGGGGGTCGCGGTGCTTTTCGCTTAAGGTCGTCAGGGGCAGCCGCATGTCCGGGGCGCAATAGCCCATCAGGTGCATCGCGTACTTCACCGGGATCGGGTTCGTCTCCACGAACAGCGCCTTTATCAGCCCGAAAAGCCGGTGATGCAGCTTGTTCGCGTCCTCGATCTCCCCTCTCAGGAACTCAGCGCACATTTCCACCATCTCTTTTGGCGCAACGTTGCTTACGACGGAAATGACGCCTCTGGCGCCCACGGACATCATGGGCAGGGTCAGCGAATCGTCGCCGCTCATCACGGCGAAATCCTTATCGGCCCCGTTCACTATTTCGCTTACCTGGTCCAGGCTGCCGGAGGCTTCCTTGATGCCTATAATATTGCTGAACTTCTTCCTGAGCGCCAGCGCCGTGCCCGGAAGCATATTGACGCCGGTGCGGCCGGGGATATTATAAAGGGTGATGGGCAGGCGGGTCTCGGTGGCTAGTTCCGAGAAATGCGCGATCATGCCTTCCTGCGTGGGCTTGTTGTAATAGGGGACTATGGCCAGTACACCGTTCACGCCCAGCTTCTCGACTTTCTTTACCATCTCTACCGATTTAGCGGTGGAGTTGGTGCCCACGCCGGGCATGACCGGCACTTTACCTTTCGCCTCGTCCACGGCGGCCTTTATGACCTCCGCGTATTCTTCCGGAGTCAGCGTGGCGGCCTCACCGGTGGAACCGCAGGGCACAAGCCCGTTGATGCCGGCCTTTATCTGCGACCTTACCATTTTGCGGAAAGCGGGAAGGTCAGGCTTGCCGTCCTTGAACGGTGTTACTACGGCGGTAAAACAACCTTTAAGCTGCATCATAAGACCTCCTATAAATTTATCTGTCCTTCAAACACTGTCTTGGCCGGGCCTTCGATATAAATATCGTCCGCTGAACACCGCGGGCCGGCCTTGAACCACACCTTAAAGCGCTCACCGCTCTTTGCCGTGATCCGGACCGGGCAGCCCAGCCCGTGCTCCAGCCCAAGGGCTATGGCGCTGGCCGTTATCCCGGTGCCGCAGGCCAGCGTCTCGGCCTCGACACCCCTTTCATAAGTCCTGATGCGGACACGGCCGCCCTTAAGCGTCACAAAATCCACGTTGGCGCCGGCCGGCCCGAACGCCTTATGAAAGCGCAGCAGGCGGCCGAGCGTATCCACGTCGAGGCTGGCGATGTCGGCGAGCGGCACCACGGCATGCGGCACCCCGGTATTCAGGAAATGCACGGTCCTCACCGGGGCGGGATATTTCCCCTTATGGTCCAGCGCCACGGCCGGCACGGCCGGCATGCGCATTTTTATTTTCTCGCGCCCGGTTACTTTCACCGCCAGAACGCCCCTGATCGTCTCCAGCGCGAAATCATCACCTTTCACCAGGCCGTTCCCGCGCGCCCACCAGGCGGCGCAGCGTGAACCGTTGCCGCAGAAGGCCTCGGAGCCGTCGGAATTAAAATAGCGCAGGGAAACTTTTCCCGCGCCCGCCTTATTCACGTACAGAAGCCCGTCCGCGCCGATACCGGCCTTCCGGTCGCAGAGTTTCACCGCCAGGGCTTTCAGCGCGGCGGAGGTAAAAGCGCGGCCGGAAACCAGCACGAAATCATTGCCGGCGCCCGACATTTTCCAGAATTTTATTTTCATTTGTTCTTTATCAGCGCCGCCGCGAACGCCGCTATGAAAGGGCGGCTGCTGCCGGCGGCCTCCTTGAAATACTCCAGCGCCCTGGCACGCTCGCCTTTCTTATGCAGGGCCATGCCCCTGACCAGACTTGCGAGGCCGCCATGTTCGGTGCCTGTAACCGGGATATCGGCCAGGGCGGCTTCGCTGTTGCCGCCCAAAAGTTCCATCAACGCCAGTTCGATGGAGAGTTCGGCATCGGAGGGGCTCAATTTGACGGCCGCGCGCATCTGCGCGGCGGCCCGCTTATAATCACCCCGGCCGGCCGCGACACGAGCCTTAACCTCGCGGGGACCGGCGTCGCCCGGCGCGAGTTTAACGGCATAATCCGCTATCAGGTCGGCTTCCTCCCAGTCCCTTTTCCTGAGCATCTGGGCGGCGTATTCCTTCAGCAGGTCCAGGTCGCCAAAGTCGCTCAAAATGGCGGCCATGGAATAATACGGCTTGGCTTTTGAAAGGAAGCCGAGCGAAGCGTAGCAGCGCGCCAGACCGGCATTAGCCTCCGGATCGTCGGAGCGGCCCCGCAGCGCTTTTTCGAACAGCGGGACGGCGGTAGCGTAAAACCCGGTTTTCATATATATGGACGCCAGGCGCCCGGCAAAAAAATCGCTTTCAGGATAAAGGCCGTAAGCCAGCTTGTATACCGTTATGGCCTTATCGGGCAGCCCCTGGGCTTCGTAGCAGCGGCCCATGTATGAATAAGCCTTCTCCCGTATAGCGGAGGAGGGCTTCTCCTTGAAAAGGCTGGCGGAGATCTCGGATACCGCCTGACAGTCGCCTTTCTCAAAATTAGCGGACATGCCGTTCAGCATACCCTCGGCCTTTTTGTCGGATATGCCGCCGAACAGGAAAGCCGCGGCGTTCGCCGGGACGAGCAGCAGGAGCAAAAAGCCCGCGGAGTTCTTCACAATCCCTCCAGCAGGCGCGGCGCCGAAAATATGAGATAGGATTCACGGGCCTTGTCCACGCGCTTGGCCGCCTCTACGAGTCCGGCTTCACCCGCTTCCTCGCAGCGGTCGAAGTCCGCCATGACTATCTCTCCGACATCGGGCTTTATGAGGAAATTCGCTTCCTTCTCCTCGTTACTGGCAAGCATGGAACCCCGTATATCTATGACCTGCAGCAGCGACATCAGGACGTTGCCGGGCAGGTAGGTGGAGGCACCGGCGGTAACGCTGGCCAGAACCCAGTCGGCGCCCAGAAGCCGCACGGCGTCCACGGGGATAAAGTCCACCACACCCCCGTCCACCAGGTAGCGGTGACGGTACTCCACCGGCGCGAAGATGCCGGGCAGGTTGACGCTGGCTTTGACGGCTATGCCCAGAGGACCTTCGTCGAAAATAATTTTTTCGCCGGTCCTGAAATCCATGGCCACGCAGGAGAAGGGTTTTTTAAGCCCGCCAAAAGTCAGCGAACCCAGGTTCTTGTCTATGAACTGGTTGATATACGTGGGCGTTATGAGTTTGTTCGTTATCAGCAGGCTCAGGAGCTTTATACCCTTGAAGTCCCTGGCGATCTTCAGGGTGGAGGTCTCTTTGGCGAACTTCCAGATGTCCGGCACGCTCATGCCGGCGGTATAAAGCCCGCCGATGACCGACCCTACGGAGGTGCCGGAGACATAATCCACCGGGAATTCCGCATACTCCAGGGTCTCCAGCACCCCCGTATGCGCGAACCCCCTGGCGCCGCCGCCGGAAAGCGCAAGTCCTACGGCCGGCCTCGCCGGCGTCTTCGTCTGGACGAGTTTGTCCCACATCAGCTCGCGCAGGATTTCCTCCCCCTTAGAAAATTCCTGCGCCCCCGCCGTGAAATACGCCGACAGGCAAAGACACCCCGCAAAAAAGACACACCTCAGTGGACGGTAGTTTATGAAACTCATTTTAATAACCATTTTTCAAAGCCATAAGGATGTTGCCGGCGAGTATCGCAGGAGGGGTGCTAACGGGGCGGCGGGTTAGCAAAACCGTCCGGAGGCCGAGCATACGAAGCGCGGAGGCCGAGGAACGGAGGCGCGCGCACGGTGTGCGCGACGCCGGTTTTGCGTTCCGCCGCTCCGGCAGCACCCCGAACCTGCAGCCGCCGGCAATTTCCTTACTCCTCCAGGTCCCGCCCCTGGGCCGATTCAAGTTTGATACGGGCCATGAGCTGCTGGTATACGCTTTCCAGATAGCCGCGCTCGAGCTCCGAGACGGAGCATAAAGTCCGCAGAGCGGACAACGACACCGGGGAGATTTTTAAAGCCGCCGCGTATTCCGTCTCGACCGCGTCAAGCGTCGCCTTCCTGGCGGCGGTCTCCGTATCCCAGAATTCCAGGTCCGTATGGGCGGCGAGGTTCTCAAAACGTATCCGGTCCTGCACTTCGGAGCGCTTGAGGTCGCCCTGGCGCTGCTGGGCCCGGCGCTGTACGACCTGGGTCCAGATATCGTAGGAAAGCGGGAAATGGATGGCTATGGACGCCGCCCAGTTATTGGAGCGTATGTTATTGTCGTTCAGCGAATCTATCCTGTAACCGATCACGTCGTAACTGCCGCCCAGG
>Ga0334722_10000869_pt1 | contig 41314 bp, 24 predicted proteins | sample C3_bottom_MG_FD_207210 | JGI IMG/M metagenome (GOLD analysis project Ga0334722, IMG submission 207210) | Sediment microbial communities from Yellowstone Lake, YNP, Wyoming, USA - C3_bottom | ecosystem: Environmental > Aquatic > Freshwater > Lake > Sediment | place: USA: Wyoming | collected...
GCCATCGACCTGACGCTCGACACCACGGGCGCCACCAACTTTAATGCGGCGGTGGGTTCGGTCACCCCGATCGGCGACGGTGTTGGCGTGGCGCTGACCATCAACTCGACGGGGGCGACGAACTTCAACGACACGCTGGCCACCGCCAGCGGGATCACCCAGGCGGGCACGGCCGGGGTGGTGACCTTCAAGAAGGGCGTCGCCATCGCTGCGGGCGATACCAACACGACGCTCAACGGCAACGTGGTGATCGACACCACGGCGGGCGCGGTGGTGTTCACCTCGGCGGGCAACGTCGCCATCGGCGATGCGGTGACCGACACGTTGACCCTGCAAGGCACGGCTGGCAACGGCGTCACCTTGCAGACCACCACGGCGGGCAAGACGCTGACGGTGAACAAAACCGACGGCGCCATCGACCTGACGCTCGACACCACGGGCGCCACCAACTTTAATGCGGCGGTGGGTTCGGTCACCCCGATCGGCGACGGTGTTGGCGTGGCGCTGACCATCAACTCGACGGGGGCGACGAACTTCAGTTCGACGTTGAAGACGGCCTCGGGGCTCACGCAAGCGAACGGTGCGGGCGATGTAATTGTTAAGGACGATGTGACGATCGCTGCGGGGGACACGGCGACGACTTTGAACGGGAACGTGGTGCTCGATGGGCTAACGTTCACCTCGGCGGGCAACGTGACCTTCGGCAATGCGCCGACTACGGACACGGTGACGCTGTCTGGGGCGACCACAATCACTACTGCAACAGCGGGCGCCAACCAGAATTACAACGCCAAGGTCGATGGCGGCAATGACCTCACGCTTGCTGCCGGTTCGACGGGGATTGTGACCTTTAGCGGACTGGTGGGAAATACCACGCCGTTAGGGGCGATTTTGGTCAACAGCGCGAACGACGTAACGACCAACGGAGTGCGCGCGGCGAGTTTTGTGCAGACCACAGGCCAAGGTACGACGACGCTTAACGCCGGTAGCTTTACCACGGGCGGGACCGAGGCGCTTAACAGCACCGGAGCGACGAGCGTGTCGATCACGACCAAGGCGATCACCCTCAATAATAAGTTGACTGCTAGTGGCACGGGAGCGGTCGACTTGAGCGCGACGGCCAACAGCGGTGGCGCGGTGACATTGAACGGCGACGTGACGACGGGCACGACAGGAAACGTGTACCTGACTGCGGCAGTGGGGATCAGCGAGACCGGCGCGGCGACGATCACCACGGACACGCTGGGAATGAACGTGACGGGGACGGGCAACATCGTCACTAACAACGCAAACCTGGTGAACACCCTGGGCGCGAAGACGGCCAACGGCAACATTCAGTTCACCAATGGCCAGGCGCTGGGGGTCAGCACGGTGGGTGCGTCGGGGAACTTCGCCGGCACGACTAATGGGCTGACCAGCACGACGGTGGGCAAGACCATAGACGTGCGGACGACGGTCGGGGCGCTAACGTTGAACAACAATGTAACGACTGGTACGACGGGCACGGTGTACCTGACGAGCGCTGCGGGGATTAGTGAGACCGGCGCGGTGACGATCACCACGGGCACGCTGGGAATGAACGTGACGGGGACGGGCAACATCGCCACTAACAACGCAAACCTGGTGAACACCCTGGGCGCGAAGACGGCCAACGGCAACATTCAGTTCACCAATGGCCAGGCGCTGGGGGTCAGCACGGTGGGGGCGTCGGGGAACTTTGCCGGCACGAGCAATGGGCTGACCAGCACGACGGTGGGCAAGACCATAGACGTGCAGACGACGATCGGGGCGCTGACGCTGAACAATAGTGTGATGACGGGCGCGACGGGTACGGTGTACCTGACGAGCGCTGCGGGGATCAGCGAAACCGGCGCTGCGGCGATCACCACGGGTTCGCTGGGGATGAACTCGGCGGGGACGATAGACGTCAATAGTTCGACGAATAACGTCACCAATCTGGCAGCGAAAAACACTGCCGGAAACATCAGCTACCAGGATGCCGATGGCATTGTAATCGCCACGATTTCTTCCGCCGGTAACTTCAACGGCATTAGCGGCATCAGCGCCAACTCGGGCGCCACTACCCTTACCCTAACCGCTGGCGGTGCCGTTACGCAGGCAACCACCGCGGATAACCTCATCGCAGCGGGCCTGGAACTCAAGGGCGCCGGTTCCTACGCTCTGACCAACGTCGGTAACGACATTGCCACACTGGCGGGGAATGTGACCGGCTCGGTCGCCTATACCGACGCCAACAGTTTCACCGTTGGCACGGTGAACACGGTGGGGCTGACCTCCCAGGGGAACATCGCGCTGAAAGCTCTTGGAGCCGGCGACATTGCGGTTTCCAATAATATTCAGAAGGCGGGCTCGGGAGCGCAGACGCTGACGGTGCAGGCGAACGAACATATCGTGTTCAACAGCTCGTCGGGCGTTGGGCTCGCAAGCGGTGCTACGAACACTTACAACGTGGAATTGAATTCTGATCGGGACGCGTCGGGAGGCGGCGCGATCCAGCTTAACTCAGGCACGGTAATCAATAGTAACGGCGGCACTATCACGTTGGGCGGCGGTTCCAGCCCCATCAGTGCGGCGGCGATCGGCGCGGGGGGGCTGGCGGACGGCGTGAAACTGGACCATGCGCAACTCGTCTCGGGTACCGGGACTATCAACATTCGGGGTACGGGTGCAAGCGCCGGCGGTAACGGGGTGAACCTGTACAACTCCAGCAGCATCACTTCCGCAGGCGCCGTGGCGATCCTAATCACTGGTACGGGGACGGCGGGGGGGAGCGACATCAAAGCGGCCACCGGCACGAACAGCATCGGCGGCGCGAGCGCCGCAGGTGACATCCTGCTGAACGGCACCACGAGCGGCGGCATGGTGCTGGGGACGAGTGGCGATTCCACCACGCTACAGACGACAGGCAGTATCACCCTCAACCAGACCGGCGGCGGCGTGTCGCAGGGTAGCGGCTCGATTCTCGCTAACGGCCTGCGCCTGGTCGGTTCTGGCGCGTTCAACCTGAATCAGGCGAGCAACAACATCAACGTGCTGGTGACTGACCTCACCGGCGGGGCGACGACGCTGTCCTACCGCGATGCCAACGGCTTCTCCATCGGCACTGGTACGGGTGGTCTGAGCACAGTGAAGACCGCGGGCAGCGCGGCGGATACGACCTACGGCGTCACCGTCGGGGCAGCGGACACGGCGGCCAACGCCCTGACGCTGAACGTCTACGGCGCAGTCACCCAGGCGACCTCGGCCGACAACGTGACGGCGGGCGGTTTGCAGCTGCTCGGCAACGGGCCGTATACGCTTAACAATGCAGGTAACGACGTTACCACCTTCGCCGCGAATGTCGCGGGAAGCATCAGTTATCGCGACACCAATGGTTTCACTGTCGGCATCGTCGCCGACGCACCGTCCGCGGTCAGCACCACTGGCATCACGACCACCGCTGGCGGTACGGTCACCTTGGACAATGCTGGCCCACTCACGATCGCCCAGAACATCAGTACTGACGGCGCCTTCGGGCAAATCAGCAGCGCCGGAACCGGTTCGGTTTCGATCAGCAGCCCGCGCGCTATCAATACCACGGGCGATGCGGTGAGCTTCGCCAGCCCGGTTGCTTTGAATGGCGCCGGAACTACCATCATAGACACGACCACGGGCGGGAACACGGCCGGCGCGAATATCAGTTTCGGCAATACGCTCACCGGCACCACTGCCAGCGCCGAAAACCTGACCCTCACCGCCGGCAGCGGCGGCGCGGTGAGCTTCAACGGCGCCGTCGGCGCGACGCGGCTGGGCGATGTGCTGATCACTCAGGCGAGGGACGTGACGCTGCAGTCCGGCTTCAACGCGAAGACGCTTACCCAATCCATAGGCGCGAGCGGTGCAGCGTCCACTGCACCCTCGGCCGGGACCACCACCATCAACGGCGCGGTCGATACCAGCGGCAACACCAGCCTGAACACCAGCGGTGCGCTGACCGTGACGGGCACGGGTTCGATCGCGGCCGGCGCCGGCTCGACCGTGACCTTGACCACGGGCGGCGACATGACCTTGAGTGGCAGCGTGACCGCACCGGCGGGCGCGACGCTGAACGTGATCGGCACCGACCGGATACTCACACAAAATGGAGGCACCATCGCCACGAGCGACAGCGCGCTCGCCCTGATCGCGGACGAAATGATCCTGACCAGCGCAATCAACTCCGGCGCCGGCGCGGTGACGCTCAAGCCGAACAACGCGGCCGACGCGATCCAGTTCGGCGTCGCGGCGGCCGCCACCAACAACGCCGCGGCGACGCTGGAGCTGGCCGACAGCGAACTCAATACCATCACCACCACGAGCGGGCTGACCATAGGCGCCGCCGACAATACGGGCGCAATCACGGTGGTCGGCGCGCTCACCCCGACCACGGCGCAGAACGGCTTCACGCTGTTAAACAACACGGGCGGCATTGCGGTCAACGCGCCCATCACCTACGCCGCCGGCAACGGCAATCTGACGCTGACGGCAAACGGCGGCGGTGTTGCGGCCGGCGCGATCACGACCAACGGGGCCGCGCTAAACGCGAGCGGGACGCTGGCCATGAACGCCGCCACCGGCGTCGGCACCCTGGCTGCGCCCATGGTGCTCGCGCATGCGGCCGGGACCAGGCTCGCCGTGACCAATACGACGACGGGCGGGGTGTTCGTGCGGGCCGACGCCGGGGATCTCAACGTCGCTTCGATCAGCAACAGTGCGGCGGCGAACGGCGGCATCAACCTGAACGCGGGCACCAACCTCAATATCAACGGCACGGTTCAAAACACCAAGGGCAATATCCAGTTCGTCGCTGGCAACGACACGGCCTACACCGGGACCGGCGGATTCGGGCTGTCGCCCGCAGCGGTGGCCGCGGGCACGCTGGGCGGGGTGAACCTCAACGGCCGGGTGATCGCCAACAACGGCGGCGCAATTTCGATCTTCTCTACCGGTGCGGTGAAACAGAGCGCGACGCTGGCCTCCGGTCTGCAAAGCAATCCGGTAGCCGGGACCGCCGATCAAGGCACGCTCAAAGTGCGCACCTTCAATGAAGGGACCCAAGTCGGCGTGATCGATCTGCAAAACAACCTCGCGGGCAGCGGCAACAGCATGGGGGCGATCACGCTGGAGGCGCGGCGTGCGGGCTCGGTCACCCCGCCACCCTACGCCGAGAGCAACATCGATTACAAGAGCATCAACGGCACCCATATTTCCGGCATCGGCACGGCGGCCGACTTCTCCCTGGTCGCGCCTAGCCAGACGATCGATCTTGCGCCGGACGCCAGCCTCGCCGGCACGAATATCAGCCTGATCGCGACCGCGGGCGACGTGACCGTGAAATCCGCCATTACCAACGCCCAGGTCAACAGCGGACAGTCGGGCGGCTCGCTCAGCCTTTACGCCAGCGGCAATATCATCTTGAACAACCCCGGCGGCGCCAGCGCGGGTGTGGTGATCGGCAAGGACACAGGGACGCTCGATCTTCTGGGCGACAGGGTGTACGAGAAATTCGATCACGCGCTGAAGCTGGTCGCGACCGGCGATATCAGGATTTACGGCACGGTTCAGGTGACAGGCGATCTGGCGCTGCGCGCCAACGCCAGCGCCAGCGAGGCGTCCGGGCCCGGCGGGGTGGCTGGGTTCGGCGCGGGCACGGGCAGCGTGATCATTGCAGGCTCGGGCGGCAATCCGGTCGAGGTGCACGCAAACAACATCGTTGTCGGGGTCAAAGACGCCAGCGGCAACCCGTTGCCGGTGCGGGATCTGATCATCGATAACAGCGCGAATGTCGCCGATAGCGGGCAGTTTTTCGACACAACCTTGCGCGCCGACAACAGGCTCAGCGTCTATCTCAACGGCGACCAGGGCGGCGCCGGCACCTCGGGCAATATCGTCATTACCGGCGGTAACTCGACCGCCACCGCCACCGGAACCGGGGACCTACTCAAAGCGACCAAGAGTTCGGCCCTGGCGGTGATCCGCGGCGACGTGGTCAGCATCGTCGGGGTCAAAGGCGGGACGCAGGCGTCGCCGGACCCGAACACGTTGAACTGGAAAATCGACCCGCTGACCAATACGCCGCCGCCGGAAACGCAGACCGTGAACCCGGCGCTGCCCTATACCAGCAACAGCAGCAGCATCACCCTGAACGGCGGCACGGCGACGAGCAATACCGCCGCCGGAGGCGGCGCGCTGGCCGCGGCCGATGCGCTGATCCTGGGCACCAGCAGCAAGTTCATCGATGTCGGCGGCAATATCGTGATGCTGGGCGGCGTGGCAGATTCGAACGGCGGCGGCCAGACGTCCGCCGCGGCCAAGATCGATCCGATCAACTTAAGGATCAATACCGGCGGCTACATCAAGCTCATAGGCGGGATAGGCGGCGGCGCGCGGGCCGCCCTGGTCAACAGCGGCGACATGGAAATCAACATCGGGGGCAAATTCGACTACACTTACACCGACGCGAGCGGCACGCACACGGTGACGGACGTCGGCTTGCTCCTGGTGGGCGGGCAAGGGTCGGGCCTCTACGATCGCGACAACCAGTTGATCAAGCTGTATTACGACGTTGCGTCGCAGATCCTGCTGCTGTTCCCCGGGATCAACGGCGGCGCGGGCGGCGGCAGCTACTTCTGGCAGAAAGACACGAGCAAGGCGACGGCCTACCTGCAGTCGCTGTCGCAGCGGGGTTTCGATGAGTCGTTGATGTCGTACATTATTTTTGCTGCGAATGAGGAAACGCGGACCGGGCGCATCCATACCGGGGTTTCGAACACGGACGACGCAAACAAGCCTTCCTGCAACTAGCGCCGGGGCGCGAGGCACCCGCCTCGGGTTTGCGCCGGGACGGTAGCAACGACGGGCAAGAACAATAGGCGCATCGAGCATGTCACAACTGGCAAGAGTATCGATCACATTGGTGCGCAACGTGCCGCTGTTCGCGGGCCTGGACGAGGAGCAGCTGAACGTGCTGGTGCGCGCGATCGTGCGCAAGAGCGTCGGACGCAACGTGAGGATCATAGGCGCAGGCGATCCCACCGATTCGCTCTACATCGTCATCAGCGGCCGTCTCAAGGTGATGATGAGCGACGAGCAGGGGCGGGAGGTGATTCTTTCCATTCTTGGCCCGGGGGAGTTTTTCGGCGAGATGGGCCTGCTGGACGACAGCCCTCGCTCTGCCAGCGTGGTGACGCTGGAAGCGTGCGAACTGCTGACCATTACCAAGACCGACTTCAAGCGCAGCCTGGAGGACAATTTTGAATTGTCGTTGATGGTGATGCGCGGCCTGGTGAAACGGTTGCGCGAGGCCGACCAGAAGATAGGCAGCCTGGCATTGATGGACGTCTACGGCCGCGTGGCGCGGCTGTTGCTGGAGATGGCCGAGGACGTCGACGGCGAGAAGGTGGTCGTCAAGAAACTATCCAAGCAGGACATCGCAAAAATGATCGGCGCGTCGCGCGAAATGGTCAGCCGGGTGATGAAGGATCTGCAACTCGGCGGTTACATCGAAGTGCGCGGCCGCTCGATCGCGCTGCGCGACAATATACTGCTCGCAGAATAGCCGTCGCCCGCGCACGGCGGCACGCAAATCATGCGGCCATCGCGTCCGGCGGAACAAGGGCGGCTGGCCGCGGACAGTTAGAAAAAGAGAGAATAGGAACAAGCATGTCGGTTCTATCCCCGGTTTCGACGGCGCTGTTGCGCAATGTCCCCCTGCTCTCGGTGCTGAGCGAAGACGAACTCGCGCTGCTAGCCCGCGTCGTCTCGCGCAAGTCCTACGCGCGCGGCAGTCAGATTCTGGGCGCGGGCGACGCCACCGATTCGCTGTATATTCTGATCAGCGGCCGCATGAAGGTGTTCATGAGCGACCTCGACGGCAAGGAGGTGATCCTCGCCATACTCGGGCCGAACGAATTCGTCGGCGAAATGGGCCTGATCGACAACAGCCCGCGTTCGGCCAACGTCGTGGCGCTGGAGCCGTGCGAGATCGTCTGCATTTCCAAGTCCGATTTCAAACGCTGCTTGGCCGACCATTTCGAGATGGCCATGACCGTCATGCGCGGCCTGGTCAAGCGTCTGCGCGAGGCCGACAATCAGATCGGAAGCCTCGCGCTGATGGACGTGTTCGGGCGCGTGGCGCGGCTGCTGCTGGAGGCAGCCGAAACGGTCGACGGCGAAAAAGTGGTGACCCGGAAGCTGACCAAGCAGGATATCGCGCGCATGATAGGGGCCTCGCGCGAGATGGTCAGCCGGGTGATGAAACACTTGCAGGAGGCGGGATATATAGAAGTGCGCGCCGACACCATCGTCATCCGCGACAATATCCTCCTGTCCGATTAGCCGAAAATGCCTGAACTGGCACCGGAACGAAGGCAAGCGCGCGGCGTCCGGGACTTCGGTTTTCGCTGGTTTGCATAGAAAAATATGTTAATAATCGTGAACTTGTTCCTCAGTTCCTGCCGAAAAATAGACTACACTGAGACAGTGGAAATCCAATTGTGGTGGCGGCGCGGCTACGGCCATCGATGAAGCAAGGAGTGACGGTATGAGTTCTTATAATCAGTACGTTAGATTCCTGGGCGCAATGGCGTTGGGTTTGATGGCAAGCGTCGCTTGGGCCAATTCCGGCACGGTCACGCAGCTCTCGGGCACGCTGTCGGTGCTCAAGGCCGACGGTTCGGTGCGCATCCTGTCGCAAAAATCGGAAGTGGTCAGCGGTGATACAGTCAACACCCAGAAGGACAGCTTTGCGCAGATCAAATTTTCGGACGGCGGGGTGATTACGCTCAAACCGAACACCAGCCTCAAAATCCAGGAGTTCCGGTTCAAGCAGGAAGAGCCGGAAAAAGACAGTTTTGTCTTCGGGCTGGTCAAGGGCGGTCTGCGGGCGGTGACCGGGCTGGTGGGCAAGCGCGGCGACAAGGACGCTTACAGTCTGGGCACGGCCACGGCGACGATCGGCATCCGGGGCACCAGTTACGGCGCCGACGACTGCCTGACCACGCCTTGCCCCAAACCGGGGTCGAGCGAAAACCTGGAGCCCGGCGTATATGTCAGCGTCACCGACGGCGAGATCGTCGCGACCAACAATGCCGGTTCGCAGAGTTTTCTCGCCGGCCAGTTTGGCGCGATTTCGGACCGCAACAGCCGTCCGCGCTTTCTTTCCACGGATCCAGGCTTGCAGTTCACGCCGCCGGCGACATTCATCCAGAGCATCATGACCGGCGCGGCAGCGAGCGCGGGCAAGCGGCAGGAGTGCGTGGTCCGCCGTTAGACCGCCTTGCTCTCCTAAGACCGGGAAAATCCCCGCCTTGCGCGGGGATTTTTATTTCCGCCTGCCTGGCCCAGGCTTTGGTGCGCGAGCGGACTAGCGGGTAAAATGGCCCAATCGCAGCCTGCAAGACTATGAGCACCCTGAACCGTACCGATACGCCCCCCCTTCCGGGAAAAATCGCCGCCCTGCTGCGCGAATCCAAGTGGTTCGCACTGCTCGCCCTGGCGCTTTACCTGCTGCTGGTGCTGTTCACCTTCGATAAATCCGATCCGGGCTGGTTTCACAGTACCGCGACGGCGACTGCGAGAAACGCCGGCGGGCGCGCCGGCGCCTGGCTGTCCGAGCTCTTGTTGTACGTTTTCGGGGTCTCCGCGTATTGGCTGGTGGTGCTGCTCGCTTACATCGTCGTCGCCGGCTATCGCCGCCTGGACGGCAGCCGGTTGCTGGACAAACGCTCACTGATCATTGCATTGTCCGGGTTCGCGGTCTTGATGGTCGCCAGCTCCGGTCTAGAGACGCTGCGCTTTTCCTCGATCAACGCGACGCTGCCGCTGGCGCACGGCGGAATGCTCGGGGCGGCAATCAGCGGCAGTTTCTCCACCGCGTTCGGTTTTACCGGGGCGACGCTGATCTTGCTGACTTTGCTTGCGATCGGATTGAGCCTGTTCACCGGCGTTTCCTGGCTGACCGTGATCGAACAGACCGGCGCGGCGCTGGAATGGACGTATGAGTTCGTGCTGTCCAGCTGGCAACGCCGGCAGGACCGCAAGGCGGGGGAAATCGCGACGCAAGAACGCGAAGTGATCGTGGAGGAAGACAAGAAGCGCATTATCGAAGACCACGAACCGATACGCATCGAAGCGCCGGTGGTCGAGATCCAGAAGTCGGAGCGCGTCATCAAGGAAAAGCAGGTGCCGCTGTTTTCCGACCTGCCGGATACGCCGCTGCCGCCTCTCGCCTTGCTGGACGAGGCGCAGCGCGATATCGAATCGATCAGCGGCGAGACCCTGGAATACACCTCGCGTCTGATCGAAAAAAAGCTTTCCGACTTCGGCGTGCAGGTGAAAGTCCTGGCCGCCTACCCTGGCCCGGTGATCACGCGCTACGAGATCGAGCCTGCGGTGGGCGTCAAGGGCAGCCAGATCATGAGCCTGGTGAAAGATCTGGCGCGGGCGCTGTCGGTGGTCAGCATACGCGTGGTCGAGACCATTCCCGGCAAGTCGTGCATGGGCCTGGAAATTCCCAACCCCAAGCGCCAGATCGTGCGCCTGTCGGAGATTCTCAGCTCCGAGGTCTATCACGAGATGAACTCGCCGCTGGTCCTGACCCTGGGCAAGGACATCGCCGGCAAGCCCATGGTCGCCGACCTCGCGAAAATGCCGCACCTGCTGGTGGCGGGAACCACCGGTTCGGGAAAATCGGTGGCGATCAACGCCATGATCCTGTCGCTGCTGTACAAAGCCGAACCGAGCCAGATACGCCTGATCCTGATCGATCCGAAAATGCTGGAGCTGTCCGTGTACCAGGATATCCCGCATCTGCTCGCACCGGTGGTGACCGACATGAAGCAGGCGGCGAGCGCGCTCAACTGGTGCGTAGCCGAGATGGAGCGGCGCTACAAGCTCATGTCCTGGCTGGGCGTGCGCCAGCTCTCCGGATACAACACCAAAGTGGCGGAGGCGCAAAAGCTGGGCCAGCCGCTGCAGGACCCGACCACGCTGGAGACGGGCGAGCCGCAGTTCCTCGAGCCGCTGCCCTATATCGTGGTGGTGATCGACGAGCTCGCCGATCTGATGATGGTGGTGGGCAAGAAAGTGGAGGAGTTGATCGCGCGCCTGGCGCAGAAGGCGCGCGCTTCGGGCATACACCTGATTCTGGCGACGCAGCGTCCGTCGGTGGACGTGATCACGGGCTTGATCAAGGCCAATATTCCGACGCGCATTTCGTTTCAGGTGTCGAGCAAAGTCGATTCGCGCACCATCCTCGATCAGATGGGGGCCGAAGCCCTGCTCGGCCAGGGCGACATGCTCTACCTGCGGCCCGGAACCGGCCTGCCGCAGCGCGTGCACGGGGCCTTCGTCGCCGATCACGAAGTGCACAAAGTGGTGGCTTATCTTAAGAAAATGGGCCAGCCCGACTATATCGAAGGCGTGCTCGAGGCGAGCGAGCCCGGCACCGAACTCAATGGAACCGGCGATGCGGGCGGCGAGGCCGATCCCTTGTACGATCAGGCGGTGGAGATCGTGTTGCGCACGCGCCGCGCGTCCATTTCGCTAGTGCAGCGTAACCTGCGCATCGGCTACAACCGCGCCGCGCGCCTGATCGAGCAGATGGAGCAGGCGGGCATGGTCTCGGCGATGCAGCCGAACGGCAACCGCGACGTGCTGGTGCCCAACCGGGCCGAGGGCTGAGCCATGCGCGCGCTGCTGCTCGCCGCGCTGCTGCTGTTCGCCGGGGGCGCGGGCGCATCCGGCCTGGATGCGCTGCACAGTTTCATCGCCGCCACCGCCTCGGCGCAGGGCGAATTCGTGCAGAAGGTGTACGACCGCAAGCACAAGCTGACGCAGGAATCGAGCGGCACTTTGGCATTCTCGCGCCCCGGCAAATTCCGCTGGACCTACGCCAAGCCCTATGCGCAGCTGATCGTCGGCGATGGGGTCAAGGTCTGGGTCTACGACGAGGACCTGAACCAGGTCACGGTGAGGCGCCTGGACGCCGCGCTCGGCTCGACGCCGGCGGCCTTGCTCGCGGGCAGCAATGAAATCGAGCGCGCGTTCACGCTCGTCGACCAGGGCGAGAAAGACGGCCTCGCGTGGGTCGAGGCGAAACCGCGCGGGAAAGAGTCCAATTTCGAAACCATACGCATGGGTTTCGGTTTTTCCGGGCTGGAGATCATGGAGCTGGCCGACAGCTTCGGTCAGACCACGGTGCTGAAATTCACCGCCCTGCACCGCAATCCGAAACTCGCCGCCGGGCTGTTCACCTTCGTGCCACCCAAGGGCGCAGACGTGATTGGCGACTGAGTCGCAGGCTCATGGCTGATCTATTCGCTACGCCCAAGCCAGCCGCACCGTTGGCCGAGGCCATGCGTCCGCAAATCCTGGCGGACGTCGTGGGCCAGCCGCATCTGCTCGGCCCGGGCAGGCCGCTGCGCCTGGCATTCGAATCGGGCAAGCCGCATTCGATGATACTGTGGGGTCCGCCGGGCGTGGGCAAGACCACGCTGGCGCGCTTGATGGCCAACGCCTTCAACGCCGAATTCATCGCCCTGTCCGCGGCATTTTCCGGGGTCAAGGACATACGCGAGGCGGTGCAGCACGCCGAAGCCGTGCTGGCGCAATCGGGCCGGCACACCATCCTGTTCGTCGACGAGGTGCACCGCTTCAACAAGGGGCAGCAGGACGCGTTCCTGCCTTTCGTCGAGCAGGGCCTGTTCACGTTCATCGGCGCCACGACGGAAAACCCCTCGTTCGAAGTGAACAGCGCGTTGCTGTCGCGCGCCGCTGTGTATGTGCTCAAGAGCCTGAACGAAGACGAGCTCGGGCAACTGCTGACACGCGCCCTGGCCGGCCCGCTCGCGGCGCTGCAATTCGACGCGAACGCGCGCGATCGCCTGATCGGGCTTGCCGACGGCGATGCGCGGCGCCTGCTCAATCTGCTCGAACTCGTCCAGACGGCCGCGGGCGAAGCCGCGGGCAGCATAGACGGCGCTTTTCTCGACAACGCGCTGTCGCGCAATCTGCGCCGTTTCGACAAGGGCGGCGACGCCTTTTACGACCAGATCTCGGCCCTGCACAAGAGCGTGCGCGGCTCCAGTCCCGACGCCGCGCTGTACTGGATGGTGCGCATGCTCGACGGCGGCGCCGACGCGCTGTATGTCGGCCGGCGTCTGGTGCGCATGGCGATGGAAGACGTGGGCCTCGCCGATCCGCGCGCGCTGCGCCTGGCCCTTGATGCCTGCGAAACCTACGAGCGGCTGGGTTCGCCCGAGGGCGAACTGGCGCTGGCCGAAGCTGTGATCTATCTTGCCTGCGCGGCGAAATCGAACGCGGTGTACGTGGCGTATAATGACGCGCGTGCGTTCATCGGGCAGGACAAGTCTAGACTGGTGCCGGAACATTTGCGCAATGCGCCGACCAAACTGATGAAACAACTGGGTTACGGGCGTGAATATCGCTACGCCCACGACGAGCCGGAAGCCTATGCCGCGGACGGGCGCTATTTTCCGGAAGGCATGCCCGAGGTGAACTGGTATCGGCCGACGCCGCGCGGGCTGGAGGGCAAGATATCCGAAAAGCTTGCCTACCTGCGCGAGCTCGATAAAAAAGCGACAAAATCTTAATTGCAGTTTTGCGGATCCTCCCATGTTAGATATCCAGTTATTGCGTAGCGACCTCGACGGCGTTGCGAGCCGGCTTGCAGCAAGACCGTTTCACCTCGACGGCATGGAGTTTCAGGTGCTGGAACAGGAGCGCAAGCTGGTGCAGACGCGCACCCAGGAGCTGCAGTCCGCGCGCAACAGCCTCGCCAAGCGCATCGGCCAGGCCAAGGGCAAGGGCGAAGATGTCTCGGCCTTGATGAGCGAGGCCGGCGACGCCAATGCCGAGCTGCAGTCCCTGGAAGCGAAGTTGCTCCAGATCCAGGCGAAGTTGCAGGATTTTCTGCTGGTCATACCCAACCTGCCGCATGCCAGCGTTCCGCCGGGGCAGACGGCCGAAGACAACTTCGAGGTGCGCCGCAACGGCGTGTCGCGCCAGTTCGATTTCACGGTGAAGGATCATGTCGATCTGGGCGCGGCATTGGGGATGCTCGATTTCGGCACCGCCACCAAGATCAGCGGCGCGCGCTTTTCGCTCATGACCGGGCCGCTTGCGCGTATGCACCGCGCACTTGCCCAGTTCATGCTCGACGTGCATACGCGCGAGCACGGCTACACCGAAGTCTATGTGCCCTACCTGGTGAACGCGGCGAGCATGCGCGGCACCGGGCAGCTGCCCAAGTTCGAGGAGGATTTGTTCGCCGTGCAGCGCGGCGAGGAAGGCAAGTTCTACCTGATCCCGACCGCGGAAGTGCCGGTCACCAACATCGTGCGCGACGAAATCGTGCCGCTCGAACTGCTGCCGCTCAAGTTTGTCTGCCATACCCCCTGTTTCAGAAGCGAGGCCGGCTCCTATGGCAAGGACACGCGCGGCATGATCCGCCAGCACCAGTTCGACAAGGTCGAGTTGGTGCAGATCATCCAGCCGGAGAACTCCTACGACGGCCTGGAACAGTTGACCGGCCACGCCGAAACGATACTGCAAAGGCTGGAATTGCCCTATCGCGTAGTGGCGCTGTGCGCTGGCGACATGGGTTTTTCCGCCGCCAAGACCTATGACATCGAAGTGTGGCTGCCCGGGCAGGACGCATTCCGCGAGATTTCCTCGTGCAGCAACTTCGAGGCGTTTCAGGCGCGGCGCATGCAGGCGCGCTATCGCAACGAGAAGGGCAAGCCCGAACTGGTGCATACCCTGAACGGATCGGCTCTGGCCGTAGGCCGGACGCTGGTGGCCGTGCTGGAGAACTATCAGAACGCCGACGGCAGCGTGTCGGTTCCGGAGGTGCTGCGGCCCTACATGGGCGGGGTGGAGCGCATCGCGCGCAGCGCTTGAATTTCTGTCTGCTCAGAGTCCGGGCTTACTGGTAAAATGCGCCCCGAAGGAAGTCCCCACTGGGGGGCATGCCCGGAAAGGTGGCTGAGTGGTCGAAAGCGCCAGACTCGAAATCTGGTGTACGGTTTTCCGTACCGTGGGTTCGAATCCCACCCTTTCCGCCAAGGATAAAAAAGCGACCTCTTCAGGTCGCTTTTTTATTGGGCAAGGCGGCAAGTTCGAGAACGCGCTGCTTCGACCGGGGCGCGCCGAGCGCGACGCGAAACCGCCGTTTAGCCAGTATTCATGCGGGTTTACAGCCGGTTGTGCTGCGCGCGCTGGAACGCTCGCGTCGAGAACAGGCTGGTTTGCCCTGCGCGCCAAGATTCGAACATTCTCCACCGAGAGGGGCAGGACATGAGCGAAAGAAAGCGCAGCTTCTACGGCTGGGGGTACGAAGACTACCAGTTGCCGGCCGACGAACTGGCGTGGTTCGAGCGTGCCTGGTCGGGCCTATTCAAGGTGGACCGGTTCGAGCCGGCGGCGATGCCGCGCGCGGAGGAGATCACGCTGCGTGCGCCGCGCGTCGCGGTTCCGGCCAGCCTGGCCGCGGTATGCACCACGGACAAGCACGAGCGCCTGCTCCACAGTTTCGGCCGCTCGGTGCACGACCTCGCGCGCATGATCCACCGGCGCGATTTTTCCAATCCGCCCGATGTGGTCGCCTACCCGAAGACCGAACAGGACATCGCCGGCCTGCTCGACTGGTGCGGCGCGAACGATGTCGCCGCAGTGCCCTTCGGCGGCGGTTCGAGCGTGGTGGGCGGCGTGAATCCGCCGGCCTACGAGCGCTACAAGGGCGTGCTCACTATAGACATGAAGCATTTCGACCGCGTGCTCGAGATCGATACGACCTCGCAGGCGGCGCGGGTGCAGGGCGGCGTGCTCGGGCCCAGCTTGGAGGAACAGCTGAAGTCCTCCGGCCTGACCCTGCGCTTTTACCTGCAAGCCTGGGAATTCTCCTCGCTCGGCGGCTGGATTGCGACGCGCGCCGCCGGCCACTACGCGACGGTCTATTCGCAGATCGACGATCACATCGAATCGCTGCGCGTGGTCACGCCCGCGGGCACGCTGGAATCGCGCCGCTTGCCGGCTTCCGGCGCCGGACCCAGCCCGGACCGCCTGTTCCTCGGTTCCGAAGGGGCGCTGGGCATCATCACCGAGGCCTGGGTGCGGCTGCACCGGCGGCCGACGTTTCGCCTCACCACCACGGTGCGCTTCGCCGATTGGGAGAAGGCGGTGGGCGCGGTGCGCGCACTTTCGCAGTCGGGTTTGTATCCGGCGAATGCGCGCCTGATCGAAAAGGATGAAGCCAAATTCACCGAGGCGGGCGACGGGACGAGCCACATCCTGGTGCTGGGTTTCGAGTCGGGCGATCACCCGCTCGATGCCTGGATGAAGCGCGCCCTGGAATTGTGCGCCGACCACGGTGGGGCCTGGGACGAGCGCGCGTTGACGCAGAAGGATGCGCAGCGTTCTGGCGCGGCCGGCAACTGGCGCGACAAGTTCGTGCGTGGTCCCTACCTGCGCGAGCATGCGATCGCGCGCGGCGTGATGCGCGACACGGTGGAGACTTCGATCACCTGGGACCGCTTCCTGGATCTGGAGCGCAGGGTGAAGGATGCGACTCTGAAGGCGATCCGGGAAGTGACCGGGCGCGAGGGCAGTTGCACCGTGCGATTCACGCATTTGTATCCGGACGGTCCCGCGCCCTATTTCACCTGGCACGGCCTGGGCGACAAGGCAAAACTGCCGGAGCAGTTCTGGGCGATCAAGGCCGCGGCCTCGGACGCGATGCTCGCGGCCGGCGGAACCATCACCCATCACCATGCACTCGGCCGAGACCACCGCCAGTGGTACGACCGGCAGCGCCCCGAGCTGTTTGCGCGCGCCCTCGACGCGGCGAAGGACACGTTCGATCCGCAGCGCATACTCAATCCGGGCGTGCTGCTCGATCCCTGAGGGACGCGAGCGCCCCGATACTTCAGGTTCACCGACAGGCCCTTGCAGTTTGACCGTGTGGTTGCATGCGGCGTCGCGGCGCCGCCCGGTGGCGCAGCTGTCTGCCAGCCGTGACCGGTATCCCTGGACACAGAACAAACTATCCATGTTTGCTGAATGGCGGGCCACAGGCAGCACTATTTACCTCACATCCGATCCATTCGGCCTAGCCGGCAATCGGCTTTGATAAATATCAATATTTTTCACCCGCCGGTCCCTATGCTCTTTCTATCCGATTGACCGCCAGCGGGGCGCCGCGCACGTCCCGGCATCGTGGGGCAGCCTGGGTCATCCGCGGGGCGGGCCAAACCGGACGCTTATGACGCAGCAGAAAAAGGGGAGCGGAACATGACGAAAGCAACTCTGTCCGGGGGGCGGCTGCGCAATGCAGCCCTGATCATAGGTTTCGCTTTATCGCTTGCGGGATGCGGTGGCGGTGGCGGAACTACGGTTCCCTCAGTTGGCTACGTGATAGACGCGCCCGTCGGGGGCATGGCCTATACCTGCGGTCTGCTCACCGGAACGACGGGTTCGGATGGCTCGTTTCATCACGACCCGGGAACCGCTTGCTCGTTTGCCGTCGGCAACGTTACGGTGGGTGCCATCAGCGCGGTGCCTTCCGACGGCATCGTCACCCCGCACGATCTGGCTGGCGTATCCCGTTCCGACGCCCTGAACGCGAACGCCGTAGCCATCGCCCAATTCCTCCAGAGCCTGGATGACGGAACGCAGTCCACGCGCATCAATATTCCCGCATCCGTGGTGGCTGAATTATCCAATGTCGTGCCGACCAGCATACTCTCGAGCAATTTGACGCCGGCCGAAATCCAAACCCAGTTGTCTACCCTGGTCTCGACAGCTACGCGCGGCGCGAAAGCGCTGGTATCGGCCGAGGTTGCGGCGGCCAATGTAAATACCTATCTGCAGGCGACTTACCCCAAGCTCGATCTGTCGGCCGGCGTTGCGCCGCCGGTCGCAGGTGATTCCGCGATCGACGTGCCCAAGCTGGCCGCGGTATTTCCCGCTACCCTCACCGCTACCAATACCAGTGCAGGATTTTCGGCAACGCCGGATGTCGATGCCGTCGGCTACTGGGAGGTGCTGCCCGCGACGGCGACGAGCCCGAATCAATGGCAGGTGGTATCGGGACTTGATGCCAAGAACGCCACCGCGGCGCTTTCAGGGCATGGCAAGATGGCCGCCGCAACGGCGGCATCGTTCACCATCAGCGGTCTGGATTACAGCCGCAGCTACACGCTGTATTTCGTTGCCGCAAATGCCAATGCGACCAGCAAGGTCACCCAGGTGTATTCGAGTTCCATCACGACCGGCGGGCTTCCGCAGCCTCCGGTATTGAGTCCGTCGACTATTTCACCCATAGACTCGGCGAACGGATCGGCGACGTTTTCGATCACGTCTGACGTGACGGGTACCGGCAACTGGGTCGTGCTGTCCGCAGGCGCCGCCCCGTCGGCCGCGCAAATCCTTGCGGGTACCGATAATGCAAATGTCGCCGTATCGATAAAGGGCAGCACGCAACTGACCGGGGGCACCGCAACCAGCATCAGCGCCTCGGGCCTGGCCTACTCGACGAGCTATACCCTGTATCTCGCCGCCACCAATTTGTCGGATACCACCAAAGTGTCCCAGGTCTTGAGCGTGGCGATACAGACCGGCCCGCCGCCGCCGCCCAAGATCACGGCGATTTCGTCCCGCGTCACCCCAGTCGGAACCACGGCGGTGTTCAATGTGACCGTCGATGCGGGTTCCACCGGGTATTGGGTGGCGCTGAATGCCGCCGATAAGAGCCCATCGGTTGCGCAAGTCATGGCCGGCAAGAATGCATCCGATAGTGCGTCGGCTCTTTCGGGCAAGCAAGCTCTTGCCGCAGCTACGGCAACCAATATTTCCATGGAGAAGCTCACCTATAGCACGATCTACAAGGTCTACTTTGTCGCAGCCACATCGGCGAGCGCCGCATCGGCGACGGCGGTGCAGACCATAGACGTGGACGAGACGAGCGCAGCGCCGATCACCAATTTGAGCGGGACCGCAGCGGTAGGCGAAAGACTGGCTTTGGCGACTATTACCGTATTCGACTCAAAAGGCAGTCTGGTCGGGACCACCACCACGGACGCCAACGGCTATTACTCCCTTGCGGTGGGGTCGCAGTTTGTGCCGCCGTTCACCGTCAAGGCGGAGGGTTCGGCGGGTGATGCATCGGTAACACTGTATAGCGTAGCCAGCGGCGCGAAGGTGAATGTGAATCAGATTACCAACGCGATCTCCGCATCCCTCGTTTCCAGCGGGAACCCTGCAGAACTCGAGCGCGGCACCACCGCCAATTCCGGCACCATCGCGAATGCCGAGTCTGCCTATTCCGTAGTTTTGGGCGATTCCATTGCTAGTCTGTCGGCGAGCGGCTCGCTCATTTCCGGCACCTTCGACGACAAATACGACAGGCTGCTCGACAACGTTCTCGTCACAGTGAAACCAACCGGGGAAGTCGTTATCGCAACGTCCGCGGGAATGAAAGGCGATGATTTGGCAGCGGGTGCCACCGCGTCGGGTTCTTATGCTTTTGTGTCCGTCGCGCCGGGATCGTTGCCCGCGGGAAGCAGCTTGAGCGCCTTGACGCAAAGCCAGTCGCTGGCTGCAAGCGATCTCGAATTCTTGCGCAACAAGATTCAAACCTGCTTCGCCAGCACCAGCCGCGGCACGGTGGCGAGTCCGATCAGCGACTGCCAGGGACTGGACTCCGCAAGCGGGGGCGAAACCTTTCTGCACAATGGCTACAGCTGGCTTGATACTGCGGCAGCTTGTGCCGCTACCACCAGCACTCCCTTTTGCCAGGGCGTGTTCGGATACATGCTGAGCCAGACCAAGTACGACGGCCTGCTATTCGGCAAGCCGAAGATCATACGTCCATTGAATGACACCAGCTGGATCGTGAAATTCCCGATCACTTTTAACAACTCAAGTGATGACGTCAACTATGGCACCCAGAATAATTTGGGTGAAGACGTTTCGAACGTCTATATAGTGGTCAAGAATTATCCTCAGTTGGCATCGGGTTCCGACCCGGGTTGGCGCTTTTATGGCGACCAACGAACCGTGGGTTCCTATATTGAGGCTACGGCGCAACGCCATACGCAGGTCCTCACCAATAAATACAGGTATGAAACCGGCCTCACCATCTCTGTTAATGGTAATTCATTGAGGTACTACGGGAAGGGAAATCAGAATGCGGTCTACGTTAAGAGCGTCGTCGTAACCGGCAAAGGACTGCCATCCGGCGGCGTCACGCTATTCAACAAGGGGACGGAAGCCACCGTTACTGGAGGAAGCAGAAAGACCTGGACGAATTCATGCGGGGGTTATCCAATTTTGTCGGCGTCGGCAGCGGAATTGACGTCCAATGCACTGGTTACTTGCGGGAGCATGATTCGCTTGAGTTACTCGGGAGACCTTGTCCCCAATGCGGGTTCCCCATTGTTCTTGACCTATTGGGGTGGCCAAAACCTGACGGACGCCCAAATTGCCGAATTGAATCCCGGGGAGCCGTATAACTTCGTAATTACCTTGAGCAATGGCACGGTATTGAACCAAGTGAATAGAATTCATACGCAACCTTTGAGCTCTGTGGGAATTCAAGCGCTCAATTACCCGACCTTCACGACGGCAACCGTTGATGCACTGAAGACCTTCACCGGGCAGAGCGCATCATTTACCGTCGCATGGGACAAAATCACCAGTTCTAGGCCCTACAATGCCGCCATCTATTGGAGCAAGGGGACCTATTCGACGACCAAGGGCATATCGAGCGCGAGCTTGGCTGCGTCTAGCGTCGCCGTACCTTGTACCAGCACTGATGCCTGCACGACATCCAGCAGCTGGACTGACGGGCTTAACGGATCAAGCTCGGATTTGGGAATTGTGCAAATTCGCACACGCCAGCTGGACGGATTTCAAATCTATTCGATCATTCGAACATGGGGTAATTAAACAAAAAGTCCCAGTTTCAGAATGAGCAATTAGATCTTAGCAATGGACTTGATAGCCGCCTTGAGGCGGCTATTTTTTTAACAAATTTCTCTAGCTGATGAGCGGGCGCTCCTTCCGTGCCGACTCGGCCGCACGTTGTTATCGGCTCCCGCAAAATTGTTGAAATCAACGCGATAATATCGCCGCGCTTCGCGCAGTCAGCGCGACTGCTAATTCCGTACCTTGCTCATTTCCGCTATTCTCGCCCCATGTCTGCATCAGCCACCACCGCAGGGCTAGCCCAACCGCTCCGACAGGAGCGCGTTTTGCTTTGGAGCCTGCTGGCATCTATTGTTTTGCACGCGCTGGTGTTGGTCGCCCTTTCCCAGCGCGAAGCACCCGCGCCACCGGCGAAGGCACTGCTGGTGTTGACGGCAAGGCTGGCGCCGGTCGCGAGCGCCCCGCGCGTACTGCCGCCGGCGCCTTCGCCCAAACCCGTGGTGCAGCCACCACCGCCCCCGAAGTCCGCGCTCAAGTCGCGTCCGACACAGACTGCCCCGGCGTCTAAGCCCACTCCCGCCGCGCCAAGTGCAGCGTCGACTGAATCGGTGAAACCTGCGCCGGCCGAAGCCGCGTCGGCGGCCTCGGCATCGGCCGCGTCGAGCGCGCCGTCAGCGGGGCCCAGCCAGGCCGCACCACAGCCGTCGGCCGCGGTCACGACCGAGTCGAGTGCCCGCGCTGGCAGTGAGGCAGACACGGGGACGCTGGAGCAATATCGCCTGGCCCTGATCGTGGCCACCCGGCGCTACAAGCGCTATCCGGCGATCGCCATGGAAAAGGGCTGGGCGGGCAGGGTGGTCGTGCACCTGGCGATCGGCGCGAACGGCATGCTCGCCAGCGCTTCGATCAAGACCAGCAGCGGCCACGAGATCCTGGACAATCAGGCGCTAGACATGCTCAAGAAGGGCAAGACCACGGTGCAGGTTCCGCCCAGTTTGCGCGGCCGCGCGTTCAGCGTCGACGTCCCGGTGATTTTCAATCTGGACAACCCGGGCGCCTGAGGCGTGAGGGTCAGCGTATGGGCTGGCTCGCGGCGGGTGCGGCGGGCATGGCGTTCGTGCGTGGCGGGTGATTGACGATTTTCATCAGCGCCGTGATTCCGCCCAGCGTGGCGAGATAAAACAGCAGCTGGATGCCATAGGGGCGGGCGGTGTAACCGATCAGGGTGTGCAGCACGCGGCCGGGAACGCCGTCGTCCGCAAGCAGCGCCGTGGTATCCCACACGCTTTCGCCCAGGGATGGAAGGATGTCGGCCTGCACCAGGAAGGCCGCGCCCTGCGCCGCCATGCCGGCGGCGAGCAGCAGGATCATCCAGCCGGTCACCGTGAACAGGCGCGAGCTGGGGATGCGCAATAGTCCCAGGTACAGTGCGGCGCCGACAGCGGCGCCAGCACCGACGCCGATGAGCGCGCCGGCGAGCATGCCGCTCGCCTCACCCGACGCGGCAACGCCGTACAGGAACAGCACCAGTTCCGAGCCTTCGCGCAATACCGCCATGCCGACTACGGCGGCAAGTACATGCATCGGGCTGGTTCCGCCGCGTACCGCCGCGCTGACGCTCTTCAGGCTGCTCGCCAGTTCGCGCCCGTGCCGGCTCATCCAGACGTTGTGCCAGCCGAGCATGATTACCGCGACGAACAGGACTGCGGCATTGAATAGCTCCTGCCCCGCGCCCGAAGCGGCCGCGGCGATGGCGTCGGCGAACCACGCAATGGCGGTCGCGCCGAGCGCGCCGCCGAGCACGCCGCCGCCCACCCACAGGCCGCGCCGGCGGACCCCCCGGGTAGCGGCAAGCACGATGCTCACCACCAGCGCGGCTTCGAGCACTTCGCGAAAGACGATAATGGCGGTGGCGAGCATGTTCTTCGCCTATTTCGCGACGATCTGACCCTGCGCCGTATTCTCGTGATACTCGCCGGTGAACTTGTAACTGCCGGGTTCGAGCGGGCCGATCGTGATCCATGCCTGGCCATTGCCGGGGATGATTTTTTCCCGCTTCAAGTCGTAGCTCTCGAACTCCTCCGGCGTCGAATCGAGATTTTTCACCAACAGTTTCAGTTTCTTGCCCGCGGGCAGGTTCAATTGGGAAGGCTCGAAACGGTGATCCTTGATCGTGAGCGTGTAGCTATCGTCGGCGGCCGCTGCGGTGTAGGGCAGTCCGGCGGCCAGGCCGATCAGTATCGGCGGCAGGAAAAAGAGAACTCGTTTCACGGGGGCCTCTGGATTGCTTGGTTGGAAGATGTCCAAATAATAATGGTTCTCATTCGCCGCGTCAAGAGGTGATCTGAAAATAGGCAAACACCGGGGTGGCACAAGGGGGTGCGGCGCGAAGGGGGCGACGCAAGGCCGCCAGCGGCGCGGGCCCGTCGGGGCCAAACGCGGTGCTAGCCGGGTGTGGTGATGACGCGGCGCGCGCCGCTGTAGCGGCGCATCCAGTAATCGGCGCGCAGGTCCTCGACCCGCACTTCGCCGCCGCTGGTGGGAGCGTGGATGAAGCGGTCCTCGCCCAGATAGATGCCGACGTGAGAATACGCGCGCCGCTGGGTGTTGTAGAACACCAGATCGCCGGGTCTTAAATCGGTGCGCTCTATCGGCTCGCCGAGGTGGCTGAGGTCGCGGGTATTGCGCGGCAGCGCCATGCCCGCGCCTTCCCGATACACGTAGGCGACCAGGCCGCTGCAGTCGAAGCCGGTTCGCGGCGACAGCCCCCCGGTTCGATAGGGCGTGCCCAGATACGCCAGAGCCTGCATTGCAACGCCGCTCGCCTTGTCGGTCACGTTGACCGCGGGCGCTGCGGCCGCCGCCGGTTCGGGTTCGGCCTCGGGCAAACGCAGCGACTGGCTCGCGCAGCCGCCTAGAATGAAACTAAGGAAGGCGATTAAAAACAGTAGATTATGCCTCTGCATTCAAGTAATCTAGGAGATATATTCGAAAAAGTAAAGAAATATTGCAGCCACTGGCGTACGACCGGCGATCGCGCCGGGCGTTAAGCGGATACTGTCAGTCGCGCTAAACCAGAGATTCTCAATTCATGCCCATTCCCGTAGACGATCAGCTCGAGGCGGTGTTCGGCGCCGACGGCGCGCTGAGCCGCGCCATTCCCGGCTATCGCCAGCGCGCGCAGCAGGTCGAAATGGCGCAGGCCATCGCCGAGGCCATGCGCGACAACAGCCTGCTGGTGGCCGAAGCCGGCACCGGCACCGGCAAGACATTCGCCTACTTGGTGCCGGCGCTGCTCTCGGGCGGCAAGGTCATCATTTCGACCGGCACCAAAAACCTGCAGGACCAGCTCTATAACCGCGATCTGCCCACGGTACGCGACGCGCTTCAGGTTCCGGTCAGCACTGCGCTGCTCAAAGGCCGCGCCAACTACGTTTGCCATCACCACCTAGAAGGCGCGCTGGCCGACGGGCGCTTCGCCAGCCGTGAGGAGGTGGCGCAACTGCACAAGATCGCGCGCTTCGCCAAGGCGAGCAAGAGCGGCGACAAGTCGGAACTCGCCGATGTGCCCGAGAACGCCTCCGCCTGGCAATCGGCGACCTCGACGCGCGAGAACTGCCTGGGCCAGGACTGCAAGCAGTACGCCGAGTGTTTCGTCATGGCGGCGCGGCGCGACGCGCTCAGCGCCGATATCGTCGTCGTCAATCACCACCTGTTCTTCGCCGATGTGATGCTCAGGGACGAGGGCGTGGCCGAACTGCTGCCGGCCTGCAACGCGGTGATATTCGACGAGGCGCATCAGCTGCCGGAAACGGCGACGCTGTTTTTCGGCGAGAACCTGAGTTCGGGCCAACTGCTGGATCTATGCCGCGATACCCTGGTCGAGGCGGCCGCAGGCGGCGGCGAGCTGCCCGCGCTGCGACCGGCCGTGGCGGCGGTGGAGAAAGCCAGCCGGGACGCGCGGCTCGCGCTGCCGCTGGATGCCGCGCGCCTCGCCTATGCCGCGGCGAGCGCCAAGCAGCCATTCACGCAGGCGCTGGCCGCGCTCGACGCGGACCTGACGAAGCTGTCCAAGCTGCTGGAGACGCAGGCGCAGCGCGGCGAAGGCCTTGCGAACTGCTGGCGGCGCGCGCTCGATATGCAGGCCCGGCTGGCCCGCTGGGTGGCCGAGGATTCCGCGGGCATGGTGCGCTGGGCGGAGACCTACAGCGCCAGCTTCCAGCTGAACGCGGCGCCGCTGGACATCGCCGAAATATTTCGCAAGCAGCTGCAAGGCCATCCGCGCGCCTGGATCTTCACCTCGGCGACGCTGGCGGTGAACCGCGACTTCGCCCATTACACCGGCGAGATGGGCCTGGAGGCGGCGCGGACCGCGTGCTGGGACAGCCCGTTCAACTATCCGGAGCAGGCGTTGCTCTATGTGCCCGAGGGGCTGCCCGCGCCCAACGATGCCGCGCACACCGCGGCGGTAGTGGAGGCGGCCTGGCCGGTGATTCAGGCCAGTCGCGGCCGCGCTTTCCTGCTGTTCACCACCCTGCGCGCGATGCGCCGCGCGCACGAGCTGCTGCAACAGCGTTTCGAAGCGGCGGATGTGACCTACCCGCTGCTGCTTCAGGGTGAGGGCAGCCGCAGCGAGCTGCTCGAGCGCTTCCGGCGGCTCGGAAATGCGGTGCTGGTGGCGAGCCAGAGCTTCTGGGAAGGCGTGGACGTGCGCGGCGAAGCGCTGTCGCTAGTGGTGATCGACAAGCTGCCGTTCGCGCCGCCGGACGACCCGGTGCTTGCCGCCCGCATCGAATATCTGGACAAACAAGGCAAGAACGCCTTCATGGAATACCAGTTGCCGCACGCGGCGATCAGTCTGAAACAGGGGGCGGGGCGCCTGATCCGCGACGAAACCGACCGCGGCGTGCTCATGATCTGCGACCCGCGGCTGATCAGCAAACCCTACGGGCGGCGCATCTGGAAAAGCCTGCCCGCGATGCGGCGCACGCGTATGCTCGACGAGGTGACCGATTTTTTCGCCGCTGCTCCGGTAGAATAGCGATTGCAAGAAAACAGAAGCGCTTTGCTACCGCGTCGCATACGAGTTATAAATCCGCTCCGGCTTGAAGTGCGGGTTTGCAGTGCGCGGCAACGAAACCCATTCAGACCAGCATGAACATTCTCGTAACCGGCGCCGCAGGTTTCATCGGCTCGACACTTTCGTTGCGGCTGCTCGCGCGCGGCGATCGCGTCTTCGGGCTGGACAATCTCAACGACTACTACGACGTCAGCCTGAAGGAGGCGCGGCTGGCGCGGCTGCGCGCGCACGCCGGGTTCGAATTCGAAAAGGCCGACATTGTCGATCGGGAGGCGATGGCGCGCCTGTTCGCCGATCGCCGTTTCGATGCCGTGATGCATCTCGCCGCGCAAGCCGGCGTGCGCTACTCGATCGAAAATCCTGCTGCTTACATCGATGCCAACCTGGTCGGATTTGGCAATGTCATCGAAGGCGCGCGCCGCTCGAACGTCGGTCATTTCGTGTACGCCTCGTCCAGTTCCGTCTATGGCGCCAACGCCAGGCTGCCGTTCGCGGAAGACGACAACATCGATCACCCGGTGTCGCTGTATGCCGCGACGAAAAAAGCGAACGAACTGATGGCGCACAGCTACGCCCATCTCTACCGCTTGCCCTGCACCGGCCTGCGCTTTTTCACCGTTTATGGACCGTGGGGACGGCCGGACATGGCGCTGTTCAAGTTCACCCGCGGCATCCTCGCGGGCGAGGCGATCCCGGTATTCAATCGCGGCGAAATGGTGCGCGATTTCACCTACGTGGACGACATCGTCGAGGGCGTGCTGCGGGTCATCGATCAGCCGGCGCAAGCCGATCCGGCCTGGTCGGCGCTCGCGCCCAGGCCTTCGAGCAGCAATGCGCCTTACCGCGTCTACAACATCGGCAACAACCAGCCGGTGAAGCTCATGCGCTATATCGAAGTGCTGGAGCAGTGTCTGGGCAAAAAGGCCGCACTGGACTTGCTGCCGCTGCAGGACGGCGATGTGCCGCAGACCGTCGCCGACGTGTCGCGCCTGGCGGCGGCCGTCGGGTTCAAGCCGGCGACGCCGGTCGAAACCGGCATCGCCCGCTTTGTCGAATGGTATCGTTCGTATTACAAGATTTGATTACACGCGCCTAGCGCGGTGTCGTATTTTGTGAAGCACCAACCATTGAGGAAACCATGAAAATACTCATTACCGGCGGCGGCGGATTCCTGGGCTACCGTCTGGCGCAAGCCCTGCTCAAGCGCGGCACGCTCTCGGACGCGGACGGCAAGCAGGCGGCCATCTCGCAGATCGTGCTGCTCGACACCGCGTTTCCGGCGCAGACCGACGCGCGGCTCAAATGCGTGAAAGGCGATTTCACCGATGCCGCGCTGCTCGCCGAGGCCATGGGTCGGGACACCGGCTCGGTGTTCCATCTGGCGGCGGTGGTGAGCGGCGGCGCCGAAGCCGATTTCGATCTCGGCATCAAAGTGAACCTGGACGGTACGCGCAGCCTGCTCGAACTGTGCCGCAAGCAGGCGCGGCCGCCGCGCTACGTCTTCACCAGTTCGGTCGCGGCCTTCGGCGGAGATTTGCCCGCGGTGCTGGACGATTCCACCACGCCCAACCCGCAGACCTCCTACGGCGCGCAAAAAGTCTGCGGCGAATACCTCGCCACGGATTTCAACCGCAAAGGCTTCATTGACGGCCGCTCGCTGCGGCTGCCGACCATCGTGGTGCGCGCGGGCAAGCCCAACCTGGCCGCGTCTTCGTTCGCCAGCGGCGTCATCCGCGAGCCCTTGAACGGGGTGATTTCACCCTGCCCGGTGTGCCCCGAAACCGGCGTGTGGCTGCTCTCGCCCGGCAAAGTGATCGAAAACTTTATTCACGCGCACGAACTGCCGTCCGCCGCCTGGGGCGTCAATCGGGTGGTGAACCTGCCCGGCATCACCGTGTCGGTGGCGCAGATGGTCGACGCGCTGCGCAAGATCGCCGGTGACAAAGTCGCGGCGCGCGTCGAATGGAAGCCGGATGCGCGCATCCAGGCTATCGTCAAGACCTGGCCGGTGCGCTTTACCACCGAGCGGGCGCTCAAGCTGGGCTTCGTCGCGGACAAGGATATTGAAACCGTGATCCGCGACTACATCCGCGACGAGGCTATCGTGATTTGAGCCGCGTAGCGGCTCCGCTTGCTCCCTCTCCCCGCGAGCGGGGAGAGGGCTGGGGTGAGGGGCGGCGGGAATCTCGCCCTACCAGGCATTCCCCCAAAGCATCCACCACGGGTCTTTTTTGCCGACGCTGCCTTTGAAATAAGGGCTGTCTGGAAAATTCTGGTGCATCACGCGGTCGGCGTCGTCGCGCAATTGCGTCATGCCCATCGCGTCATAGGCTTTGACCATGATGAACAGCGCTTGCTCGGTCGCGGGCGCCTGCGGATAATTCAGCATCGCGTACTGTGCGCGGTTCGCCGCCGCGATATAGGCGCCGCGCTTCATGTAATACCGCGCCACGTGCACTTCGTGCGAGGCGAGCGCGTTCACCAGATATTTCATGCGCGCTATCCCGTCCGAGGTGTATTTGCTGTCGGGATAGCGGGTGACCAGGACCTTGAATGCTTCGAAGGAATCGCGCGCCGCCTTGGGGTCGCGCTCGCTCAGGTCCTGCTTGCTGATCTTGCCCAGCAGCCCGAGGTCTTCGTTGAAATTGACCAGGCCTTTCAAATAATAAATGTAGTCGACGTTGGGGTGGTTAGGGTGCAGCTTGATGAAGCGGTCGCAGGCGGCGAGGGACGAGGTCATGTCGCCGTCCTTGAAGTAGACATAGGCCAGATCGATCTGCGCCTGCTGCGCATAGCGGCCGTAGGGATAGCGCGCTTCGAGTTTCTCCAGATACTTGATCGCATTGGTATAGCCGCCGCCAGCAATCTCGTCCTTGGCTTCGGAGTAGAGCTTGTCCGCGGACCAGCCGGCAGTCGTGTCTTTCACTTCCGGCAATAAGCCGCACGCGCCCAACAGCAGGGCAAGGATTACCGCTAAACTACGTTTCATGATGGCGGGCACAGAGATCACAGAGATTAGGGAAACGCAAAATTATAGCGCAGTCGCGCCTAGTGAGCGGGAGGTTCCCGCCGATTGCGCCGGAATGCGCTTCGACCAGGCCCTGGCGCGGATGTTTCCCGAGCATTCGCGCAGCCGCCTTGCCGCCTGGGTCAAACAAGGCCAGGTCAGGCTGGACCAGGTCGCGGTCGACGCAAAACGCAAGGTTTGGGGCGGGGAGCGCGTGTCGCTCGAGCCGCCGCCCGACGCCCGGGGCGCGTCGGACGCGGCCGAAGCAATCGCGCTCGAAATCCTGCATGAGGACGACGCGCTGCTGGTGCTCAACAAGCCCGCCGGGCTGGTCGTGCACCCAGGCAGCGGCAATTGGCAGGGCACCATGCTCAACGGGCTGCTGCATCATCACCCGCCGCTCGCCGCGATTCCGCGCGCGGGCATCGTGCACCGGCTGGACAAGGACACCAGCGGCCTTTTGGTCGTGGCCAAGACGCTGGAGGCGCAGACCGACCTGGTGCGGCAGTTGCAGGCGCGCTCGGTGAAGCGCCAGTATCTCGCGCTGGTGCACGGCGTGGTGGCGCGCGACGGCACGATCGACGCGCCCATAGGCCGGCACCAGACCCAGCGCACGCACATGGCGGTGACCGAGCACGGCAGGGAGGCGCGCACCCACTATCGCGTGCTCGAGCGCTTTGAGCGGGCGACCCTGCTCGAGTGCAGCCTCGACACCGGGCGCACGCACCAGATTCGGGTGCACCTGCAATCGATAGGCCACCCGCTGGTGGGCGATCCGGTGTATCGCGCCGGGCGCGGCGCTTCAGCCGGGCCGCTGGCGGACTTCAAGCGCCAGGCCTTGCACGCCTATCGCCTCGGCCTGGTGCATCCGGTCAGCGGCGTGGCGATGCACTGGGAAGCGCCGGTGCCTGCGGACCTGCGCGCGCTGTTGAGTGCGCTGGCGGCATGAGCAGGGAGCAGGGGCCCCGCTACGCGGGGATGCGACCGGCCGCGATTGCCGCCAGACGCCGACAGCGGCCACGCTTGAGCCGCTATGATGGCGCGGAGGCGTCGGCATGAACACGCACGGCTGGATCGAGCCGGACTGGCCCGCGCCCGCGGGCGTGCGCGCGCTCATCACCACGCGTGCAGGCGGCGTCAGCCGCGGCGCCTACGCCGGGCTCAACCTGGGCATGAACTCGGGCGATGAGGTGGGGGATGTAGCGCACAACCGCGCGAGCCTCGCGCAGTGGCTGCCGGCCGAGCCGCTGTGGCTGCGTCAAGTCCATGGAACCACGGTGGTCGAGGCCGGCACGTTGGAGGGCAGTCCCGAGGCCGATGCCGCGCTCGCGCGCGCACCTGGACGGGTGTGCGCGGTGCTGACCGCGGATTGCCTGCCGCTGCTCCTGTGCGACGCAGCGGGGACGACCGTTGCGGCGGTGCACGCCGGCTGGCGCGGGCTTTGCGCCGGCGTGATCGAACAGACGCTGCTTGCGATGGATAGACCGCCGCAGACGCTGCTCGCCTATCTCGGGCCGGCGATCGGGCCGCAGGCCTATGAAGTCGGCGACGAGGTGCGCGCGGCTTTCGTCGCCGCCGACGCGCAAGCCGAGGCCGCGTTCGCGCCGGGCAAGCCGGGCAAGTTCTGCGCCGACCTGTACGCGCTCGCACGGCAGCGCCTCGCGCGCGGCGGCGTGACCAGAGTCTATGGCGGGGGCTATTGCACTTACAATGAGCGCGATCGCTTTTATTCCTATCGCCGCGACGGCGCCACCGGGCGCATGGCGAGCCTCATCTGGATAGAAATCTGAACATGTCGACTTTGGGTTGGATCGCTGCGACAAGCCTGCTGGGCGGGGTGCTGTCGGTCGCCTTTGCCGGGTTGTTCGCGTTGACCGCGCGCGCCGCCTGGGTGCCGATGCTGGTGAGTTACGCCATCGGCGCGCTGCTCGGTGCGGCGTTTCTCGAAATACTGCCGCATGCGTTCGAGGGCGCCATGAGCGTGCGCAACGTCGCCGCCACCATACTCGCCGGCATATTCGGTTTCTTCATCCTGGAAAAACTCGTGCTGTGGCGTCACTGCCACGTCGAGGACTGCGATGTGCACGACCAGCACGCCGCTGCGCACGATCACGGCCGCAGCGGCATGCTGATCCTCATCGGCGACAGCTTTCACAATTTCTGCGACGGCATCCTGATCGCCGCCGCGTTCATGGAGAACACCCAGCTCGGCATCGTCACCGCGATGGCGATCATCGCGCACGAGATTCCGCAGGAAGTGGGCGATTTTCTGATCCTGCTGCACTCGGGCTACAGCCGCACGCGCGCCTTCCTGCTCAACCTGCTGTCGAGTTTCGCCATGCTCGCCGGCGGCTTGCTGGCTTACTTCGCGCTGCGCTCGCTGCAGGACTGGGTGCAGGGCATACTCGCGCTCGCCGCCGCCAGCATGATCTACGTCGCCGTGGCCGACCTGATCCCCGGGCTGCACAAGCGCCCCGAACTCAAGGCCACGCTGTCGCAATCGATACTGATCGCGCTCGGCGTGGGTTCGATCTGGCTGGTCGGCCATTTCACCCGGCAATGGGGCGGATAGTCCGGTGAGCGCCGATTTTACGCACGGAGATGTCGCATGAAAGAAATCATCCTCGCCGGCGGCGTTGGCACGCTGCAGGATCAGGTGTCCTGATGCGCGCGACGCCGACAGCGCTTGCCGATGTGCTCGCCATCGAACCCAGGGTGTTCGCCGACGCGCGCGGATACTTCTTCGAGAGCTTCAACGAACGCGCCTTTGCCCAGGCGACCGGCGTTGAGGCGAAATTCGTGCAGGACAATCATTCGCGCTCGGTGAGGAACACGGTGCGCGGCCTGCATTACCAGATTCAGCAGCCGCAGGGCAAACTGGTGCGCGTGGTCGCGGGCGAGGTATTCGACGTCGTGGTGGACCTGCGCCGCAGTTCGCCGACCTTCGCGCGGTGGGAAGGCCACCATCTGTCCGCTGAGAAAAAGAACATGCTCTGGATTCCGGCGGGATTTGCGCACGGGTTCGCCGTGCTCTCCGATTACGCCGATTTCCTGTACAAGACCACCGACTACTGGGCGCCGCAGCACGAGCGCACCCTGCTCTGGAACGACCCGGACCTCGCCATTGCCTGGCCGCTCGCCGGCGCGCCCATCCTGGCGGCCAAGGACCAGGCGGGAAAGCGGCTGTCCGAGGCCGAGGTATTCGCCTAGGCAAATTCAAGAAAACTTCTCGCAGAATCCAACGCTTTACGCTTTGTCCTAAGGAATAATCTCAAAATAGACCAAACGGCTGATTGAACAGGGAAAGTTTTCTTGCTAGGCTGGCTGTCCTGTATTAGGCCATAAACCGGTAAGAGGGCGCCCATGTCGCTCGATATGCCTTTGGCTAGCGTGCACTTCGTCTGGGCTCTGGGCGCCATCAGCCAGCTCAAGCGCATCCCTTTTGCGCCTGAACTTCTAGAGCAGCAGTTTCCTCCACCGCATTCGGCCGGCAGCTTGCTCGAGGCGGCTGCGGCGCTGGGCGTCCAGGCGCAGCGGCAGGTGCGCGCCGCGAACGATATCCAGCGGGTTCCTTTGCCTTGTCTCGCCGTGCTCCGGTCGACCGGGGCGGAGGGCGAGTCTCCGGGCGATGCCAGGGCGCAAGGCGGGCAGAACCCGCGAAACAGCAACGCCGCGCACGCGCTGGCCTTGGTCATCAAGGCCGATGCCGAGCGCGTCGTCCTGCTCGAACCCGGCGCCGCGAGCGGCGCAACGTTCAGCACCGTGGATTTCAATCAACGCTATGCGGGCGAACTGATACTTTTCGCTTCCCATCCCGAGCCGCTTGCCGACGTGGATGCCGCCTCAGGGCGCAAGGAAGCGTTCGGCTTTTCCTGGTTCATCCCCGAGTTGCTCAAGCACAAGAAGATCTGGCGCGACGTTCTGCTGGCCTCGCTTGGGATTCAGCTGGTTGCGCTGGCGACGCCGCTGTTCACGCAAATCGTGTTGGACCGCGTGGTCGCGCATCAGGCCTTGAATACGCTGGCGGTCATCGGCATCGCGCTCGCCGTGTTTCTGGTGTTCAACGCCGGCATGAGTTGGGTTCGGCAGTATTTAGTGCTGCACACCGGCACCCGCGTCGACGCGGTGCTCGGCACCCGCGTGTTCGAGCATCTGCTCAAGCTGCCGCCGCGCTACTACGAGCACCGGCCCACCGGCGTGGTGGTGGCGCGGCTGCATGGCGTCGAGACCATACGCGAGTTCGTCGCCGGCGCGGCGGTGACGCTATTGCTCGACCTGCCGTTCCTGCTGATCTTTCTGGCCGTGATGTTCTACTACAGCTGGATCCTGTCGCTGATCACGCTGTCCATCCTCGCCGCCATCATGCTGCTCAGCCTGGCCGTGGTGCCGCAGATCCGCAAGCGCGTGAACCAGCAGTTCCTGCTCGGTGCGCGCAACCAGGCTTTCGTCACCGAATACATCGCCGGCATGGAGACGGTGAAATCCTTGCAGATGGAGCCGCAGCTCAAAGCGCGTTTCGGCGAATACCTGTCCACCTATTTGCGCGCCGGCTTCAACACGCGCCAACTCTCCAACACCTACTACGCCGCGGCCAACGCCCTGGAGCAGCTCCTCACCCTGCTGATCCTGGTGACCGGCGCCTGGATCGTGATGCAAAACGAAGGCTTCACCATCGGCATGCTGGTGGCGTTCCAGATGTTCGCCGGCCGCATGTCGCAGCCGCTGCTGCGCCTCGTCGGTCTGTGGCAGGAATTCCAGCAATCGGCGATCGCCGTCAGGCGCCTGGGCGACATCATGAACGCCCCGCCCGAGCCCTACTCCGTGATCCCGGCGCGCGACGGCGCGCGGGAGGGTGGCATAGCGATCTGCGACCTGAGCTTCCGCTATGACGACACCCTGCCTTACCTGTACCGGCATCTGAATGCGTCCCTGCGGCCGGGCGCGTGCGTCGCGCTCATGGGCCCTTCCGGCAGCGGCAAGAGCACCCTCGCGAAACTGCTGCAGGGTTTTTATCTGCCTACCGAGGGGCGGATCATGCTCGACGGCCGCGACATCCGGCATCTCGCGGCCAACGAACTGCGCAGCTACTTCGGCGTGGTGCCGCAGGACACGGTGCTGTTTTCCGGAACGATCTACCGCAACCTGATAGACGCCAACCCGAATGCCAGCTTCGAGCAGGTGATCCAGGTATGCCGGTGGGCGGAAATCCACGACACCATAGACCGGCTACCCGGCGGTTATCAGAGCCGGATAGGCGAACATGGGGCCGGCCTGTCGGGCGGGCAGAAGCAGCGGCTCGCAATTGCGCGGGCGCTGCTCAAGCGGCCGAAGATCCTCATCTTCGACGAAGCCGCCAGCAACCTCGACCGGCCCACGGCCGAACAGCTCGCGCTCACCATCAACCAGCTCAAGGGCAAGGTGACCATGCTCTACATCACGCATCAACTGCCGCAGGGGCTGGAGGTGGATCAGGTGGTGACGCTGGGACGGGGGGAGGCATGAGGTCATCACATGCGTGGAGGCAATCGATGCCTATTGAGCGTACCGCAACAAGTGACAAGATTGATTCCATAGCGTCATTCCGAGGGCAAAGCCAGAGGAATCTGCTTTTGGAAAGATCAACAGGATAGTCGAGGAAATCTTGGCATGACTGGTCTAGTTGTTCTCGGGATGCTCCTGATCTACATCGCCGCTGCTGTCGGAGCCACGGTGGCGGCGAAGGGACGATGGAAACTGATCGTTGTAGCCGTGTTCATCCTCATTCCGACCTGGGACATCATCCCCGGGAAAATTTCTCTGGCGCGCTACTGCGAGCAGGAAGGAGGGATCAAGATCTATCGCTCCGTTGACGGGGTGGAGGGATTTCTTAGCCTAGGGGGCGGAGCGTATGAGGAATATCTTAAGCAGTATGGATACAAATACGTAGAGATCGCCAAGTCGGTGCGGAACCCTAGAAACAACCAGATCTTTAATACCGAATATTTGCGGGTCACGCTCGGCGAAGACGGAAAGCTCAAGGAAGACAGGATTGATCGCTACATTAGTAGATATGCGTACAAAGAGGCGCCCCGTCTTGGTGAAGGACGGATGGCTCTAGGCATAGTGCGAAATGTCGACTCGATTCTTGATTTACAAACCGATGAAACATTGGCGACGCGCACTGAAATCTACTGGAGAGGAAATTGGATACAGCGCTACGCTTCACCGATCTTGGGTGCTGGGGGAAGCTGTGACAACGATCGTTTCGAGTATAGGAAATTTTACGTTCTGACGCTTAGGCCCATAGAGAAATTGCTCTAGCGAGAAATGACATGGAAGGCCCAAGGTTAATATTTCAGAATGCGTTGCTAGCCCAAGCCGCTTACGGGAATTTTGATATTGATAACGGCTCAACCGTCTATCCTGATAATAGCGTCAAAGACAGGATAAAGGTCGAGGGCGACGCTGACTACACAAACGCTCAGGCCGAGAACTTCGCCGGCCCACAAGGCTACACTCTCCGCAGCTTCACCTCAGACCCCTCGACAGGTTTCGAAGCGGCGCTGTTCGAGAGCCGGGTAGAGCCAGGCAAATACACCCTTGCCATTCGCGGCACGGCCGGATTGACGGACATCGTGGGGGCGGACATCTTCGGCCTGATCGCTCAAGGGCAGGCCTCGGCGCAATCCGTTTCGCTGTACCGCTACTACAAGCGTTTGATAACGGCGCGTGGGGTAGAGGTCGCCTACTCTCAAGCCGAAATCGATATGCTCGCTGCGGTCACCAACCGCAAGTATGACGGTTATGGTCTGGCTTTTCTCAGAAATTCCAGCGAGTTTCGGACGGTCGCGACTGGCCTGGCGCAGCAGCTTAAGGGGGATGTGGGTCTCGGCCGGCTCGATCCGAGCGCCATGATCGACGTAACAGGCCACAGCCTGGGCGGTCATTTGGCTCAAGTGTTCGGGGCATTGTTCTTTCCGGATCGGGTCGGCCATATTTACACCTACAACGGCGCGGGGCTGGGAGGTTCTGTATACAAGGTGGCCAAGAAATTCCTGAACGATCGAAGTTCGGACCTGTCCGCCAAGAGCACCAATATCGTAGCCGAAGAGGGGCTAACGCTCGCTGCGGGATTCGGCTACAAATTTGGTCAGAATCAACGGCTCGCGATCGAGGCGGGTATTCTCACCGATAACCATTCGATCACCAACTCCACCGATTCGCTTGCGCTCTACGCATTGCTCGGGCAGGTATCTCCCAATTTATCTTTGGACGACTTCAACAAGATCGTCCGCGGTGCGACCAATGACGCCAAAAATGGTTACGAAGCAACGCTCGACATTTTGCGCCGAATATTCCTAGGTCCGGGCATTCAATCGACGCAGCGCGGTTTCCTCAACGACTTGGCCGCGCGCGATGAGTTGTACAGGAATATTGACGAGCTCAAGGCCAATGCCGACTTCACAAACTTTGTAGGCGCGAACGGCCGACCGTACAGCGTCGCCACGCTGGTTGGGGCCGTCAATTGCGCGGGGCTTGCGGCGGACGACACCGACGGCATCTCTTATCGCTACGCGCTTAAGCAGTTGAATCCATTTGCGGTAGTGGGGGCGAGCTATGCGCAACACAATCAAAACGGTGAACTCGACCTATACGATGCCGCGACAGGCCAGGGTGCGATCACTGCTGAATGGCTCAAAGACCGCGCCCTCTTCCTCACCTGGAAGAACCAAAAGAACCTCGACGACATCGCCGACGGCATTGCGATCCGGCGCAAGGACAACGGCGCCGAGAGCTACCTTTATACCGACAAGACACTCAAGGATGCCCGAGGCCATGACTACAGCATCCAGGTAACGGGCGGAAATACGGTGCAGCAAATCGATCCCATCCGCATCAGTTTTGCGAGCGATCAGGGCGATACCCTGCAAGGGGGAAGCTACGCGGACCATCTGTACGGCGGGAGAGGGAAAGATAGGCTCGAAGGCGGCGGAGGGGCTGATTACCTGGAAGGCGGAGCCGAAGATGATGCGCTGGCGGGTGGCGACGGTGACGACAAGCTGATCGGCGGCAACGGCGCGGACACGCTGACCGGCGGCGCGGGCGACGACGTCCTGCAAGGCGGCAAGGGCGACGACGTCCTGCAAGGCGGCGCAGACAGCGATCTCTATGTCATTCGCACGGGCGATGGCCGGGACACGATCCTCGACCACGAAGGACGCAATACGATCATCTACGAAGATGCGAGCGGCAAGCGCACTCCCCTGGCGATTCCGGCGTTTGCCGTGGCCGGGCAAGCCAATACTTGGCGCGGCCAGCTTGCCGACGGCGGGGACGTCACGATTACGCGCAACTCACCGCTGACGGCGACGTTGCCGGACGGCACACAATTCATTGTCGAGGACTTCCAGGACGGGGATCTGGGGATCTACCTGGAGGATGGTCAAGACAGCCCGGCCGCGGCTCGCGAAATATATGGAGACCTGTTGCCGGTATTCTCTTCTGATCCGGAAAATCCCTATTTTTACGACGATTTAGGCAACGTAGTCGTAGATGCTGGAATTCAGGTGCAGGGAAACTCCGATCGCCTTTGGGGCAGCGAGGGCAATGACTTCATCTCCACCGGCATGGGTGCAGACGTTGTCCTAGCTATGGGAGGCGCGGACCGGATCCAGGGGGATGGGACAGAAGACTACCTTGACGGTGGCGATGGTGATGATGTCATCGAAGGCCGCCTCAGCGTATGGGATGGGGAGCTATGGGCTTATAGCCGGCTCGTGGGTGGTAACGGCAATGACCGGCTATATGCCGAAGAAGAGGTCGATCTGTCCGAAGATATTATTGCCGGAGGGATCACCTATGAGCAGGATCAGACTCCCGGACCGATCCTTTCCGGAGGGCAGGGCGACGACGTCTTGGTAGGGTCCGACTATCGAGATGGGCTGTATGGCGGCTTGGGCAAAGACATCCTTGTCGGCCGCGGCGGAAACGATTTCATCCTGGGCGATTACACCTATGAACCGAGCGAGTCCGTGCCGCGCGATCAGCCGGCGCAAATGCCGGCTTACTCCGCATTGCGCTACTCGGTTGCTGAATTCGATATGGCCGAAGGCGACAACGATATCGTATTCGGCGGAACCGGTGATGACGAGATTTGGGGGGAGGGCGGAGACGACTGGATATCCGGCGGAGAGGGCTACGATTTTATCGTCGGCGGCAGGGGATCGGACGTTCTGCTCGGTGGCGCCGGGGGCGACAGCCTCTATGCGGACGGAAGATTCGGCGATTCATCCCCCGCAGACCGCGATGTCCTTGATGGAGGAGACGGAAACGATTTCTTGAAGAGCAATGCCGGAGACGATCTGTTTCTGGGCGGCGCAGGCGATGATTACATTTCCTGCGGCCCCGGAGACAACCTCGCCTTCGGAGGCGAAGGGAAGGATACGATCCGCGTAACCGGATCCGGACGCAACGAAATCTACGGTGAAGCTGGCAACGACTCCCTTATGGGCGGGGGCGGCGAAGATTATCTGGATGGCGGCGAAGGGGACGATCTCCTATTGGCCAGCGGGGGCGCCGATATCATGCTCGGAGGACAGGGCAACGACACCTTCGAGCCCGCGCAGGACGATATCCTGCAAGGCGGAGAGGGCGATGACGTATATAAGTTTCGCCTTGGCGCCGGCCGAAACACGATCTCGGACGACGTCGGCTCGAATCAAATTGTGCTCGATTCGCGCGAATTTCCAGACTGGCCCCCCGACTGGCCTCAGGACCGGATCTTGCGAACCAGCATACGGCTGGTTCGCGAAGGAGACGGATATCGCATCCATTATGGGGACCGAGGTGACGAAATCTTGCTCGGTGCCGCCGAATTTGCGTCGCTGCAGGGGCTGACTCTGCGGCATGTAACCGGATATGGCTATGCATACGACCCTGAGCAGGGCGAGGATGCCCGAGTCGAACTCTTCAGCGATGAGTTTGTCGAGTTCTCGCAATTGGATCTGCAACAGCTCGGCTCGGACGACGACGATGTTCTGCTCGCTGACGCGGCGTTCGACAGCACGCTCGATGGCGGGACGGGTGACGACTTTATTGTAGGCGGCGCCGGCGCGGACACGCTGATCGGAGGAGCGGGCAACGACGCGCTCGACGGTGGCGACGGCGGCGATCGTTATGTGTACAACCCCGGCGACGGGGTCGACCTCATCTCCGACAGCGGCACGCAAGGCGTGGACACCCTGGCCTTCGGCGCAGGCATAGCCCCGGACGCAATTACCCTCGGGACCGGATCGCTCCTGATCAGAATCGGCAACTCAGGCGACGCGGTTCATCTCGATGGTTTCGATACGGACGACGCGGGGTCGGCTGGCGCGATCGAGCGCTTCGAGTTTGCGGATGGCGCCGTGCTGACCCATGCGCAATTGATCAGCCGCGGTTTTGATTTGTACGGTACCGATGGCGACGACACCGTGTTCGGAACCAGCGTCGTCGACCGCTTTTACCAAAGCGCGGGCGACGACATCATGATCGGTGGCGCGGGCGACGACAGTTACTATTTCGGCCCTGGTTCGGGGCGCGATCTTATCGTCGACCAGGATGCGATGCCGGGCAATGTCGATACCATAGTGCTCGGCAGCGGCATCGCGGCCGCGGACCTGGTGGTCACGCGCAGCACCGGCATGCTGACCCTCGCCGTCGCCGGCGGCAGCGACCGGCTGGACCTGCAGTGGCAGCCGCAGGACGGGCTTGCGATCGAGCGCATCCAGTTCGCCGACGGCTCCATCTGGGAGAGCGATATGCTGGAAACCCAGGCTGCGCCTGCCTCTCCGGCCGATCCCCCTTCGGAGTCGCAGGCTGGCAGCGGCTCGAATCAGAGCGGCGGTGACAACCCAGCGACCGCCGATGCCGGGACCATCGATGCCGAAATGGGAATGCCGGCGGGCGACGAAGTGGCTCAAACCGGCAGCAGCGCAACATCCCCCGAAGATGCAGCGTCGCCTGATGCGGTAGTCGTGGCGCCGGTTATCGACGATACGATCCCAATAGCGAACAACGATGCATTGCCCGCAGATATTGATCCGACCGATACGGGAACACCGGCCATCGACGCAGTGGTTCAAACCGAAAACAGCGTAGCGCCACCCGCCGAAGCCGCGTCGCCGGTTATCGACGATACGATCGCGATAGCGAACAGCGATGCGCAGCCGGTGGACGCCGTGCCGCCGGCCGTGAACGCCGATGCGGTGTCGGATGACAGTAAGGAATCGACGGCGATTGGCGACGCGTCGACCGGGGAAGCGATGCAATCCGCGGCAGATTATTCGATTGCGGCAGCCAATGGCGGGGTAGCGCCAACGCAAGAGCCGCGGACGACTGCAACCCCAAGCCAGCGGGAGATCCCATCGGCGGCGTTGCAAACCCTAGACGCAGGCGATTCAGCCGATGCACTGGTGCAGCCACGCAATAGTGTGAAAGCCGTCGATGCGTTCAACGCACAAGTGCCGAGCGCCCCGTTTGTGGCGACGCAAAGCCCGGCGTCTTTCTTTTCCGCGCTGCAGCCGACCAAACCCGATATGCAGTCCTGGCTGGACAACTGGCTCGGGCCGGGCGCAAGAGCCAGCGCCGGCGCAGGGGACCAGTCTTCCGCGGATTCGTACGGCGAAGGCCCTCAGCCGCTGACCGAACCAGACCGCCCAGCGCCGGCCATGCAGGATTTCGAGCCGCATAGCCCGACCGGCGACCCTCCGGAAGCGCCGCCTGCCGCAGCGCTGACGCCAGAGGAAATCGCGCAACGCTACGCCGACAGTGCGGCCTGGCTGGCTGCGAATTCCGGCAGCGAACCGGAACTCGCATGGGAAAGCGGGGCACCGCCGCAGCAGAACCCGTTCGGGTTGACGCAATCGGGGTCCGCAGCGGATAACGCGGTATCGATGGCCTGGTTCGGCCAGTCCCCCGGCATGGCCGCAATCGGCGGTCACGCACTTCAACCGTTGCGCGGAATTAGCGAAGGCTGCGCGGCGCTAGGTTTCCTGTAGCGGCGAGGATAGAACGATGGCTGCATTGCACCTTGTCGATCCAGACTTACTGCCCTTCACCGACGCGGAACCGGCGCCGCTGCCGCGCGCAGTGCTGTACGTGCGCCGGCTCCGATTTTCCTGGACACGAATTTGGGGTTAAATCGTGTCTGAGAGAAGGAGTCGGATATGCAGAAACAGAAGGATGCAAGCGGGGTTGCGCCGGGCTCGCTGGAGGGAGCGCGT
>Ga0334722_10000870_pt1 | contig 41270 bp, 37 predicted proteins | sample C3_bottom_MG_FD_207210 | JGI IMG/M metagenome (GOLD analysis project Ga0334722, IMG submission 207210) | Sediment microbial communities from Yellowstone Lake, YNP, Wyoming, USA - C3_bottom | ecosystem: Environmental > Aquatic > Freshwater > Lake > Sediment | place: USA: Wyoming | collected...
CCGTTCACCAGCGCGCTGGTGTCGGCCTCGGTCGGCATGTACTTCGGCGGCACCGCCATCGCCTATCTCGAGCATACCTGCCGCTTCAAGGCGCCGGTGCGCGCGGGCGACACGCTCACGACCACCTGGACCATCGTCGAGCGGCAGGACAAGCCCCGGCACCGGGGCGGCATCGCGGTGTTGAGCGGCATCTGCAAGAACCAGGAAGGCGAGGTCGTGGTCGAGGCCGACGGAAAAATCCTGGTCAAGAGCCGCGAGAAGAAATGACCTCGTATTGATGGCGTCGCTGACTTGAATTCGAGCGCCGACTTCGGCTGACGAAGGAGGATACATCGAGCGGCGCCGATCAACTTGCGCGGACGGCGTCCCGTCCGCGCGGATCGGCGATTGCGCACGGATAAAAAGCGCATCCGTGCGCAATCGGCGATCTTGGATAAAATCAAACCCAAGAAGCAATTGCTTTTATCTATAACCGTGGTTTTGGTACGGATGTGCTTTTCATCCGTACCAAAACCACGGTTGGCGCGCGGAGCGCGCAATGGCTGCGCTTGGCATGCGCCGGCCTTCAAGACATCGTCAACAGATGCAAACTTCAGCCGTGGCGCAATTTCAGCGCCAACACCGTGCCGGTGAGCGCCAGGGTGACCGAGTTCGCCACGATGATCGGCCAGGCGCCCAGGACCAAACCGTAGGCCAGCCAGAAGCCGACCCCGGTAGTGAACACCAGGTACATGCTCAAGGATATGTCGCGCGTGGAGCGCGTTTTCCAGACCGTCCATACCTGAGGGGCGAATGCCACTGTGGTGAGTACGCCTGCCACGCTGCCGAGCAGATCTGCCAGGTTCATGATTCGCCTTTCCCCAATGTAATCGCGCGGCGCCGCTGACTCAACTCCGGCGATGCTCCTTGGTCACGCTTCTGCGCACGTAGCCTATGCCAACCGCAGCGAGCAGCGCCACCAGCGGGATGGACACGCCCATGGCGATGTCCGGATCGACAGCGTAACCGGCGGACTTGAGCGCCTTGGCCGCATAACCAACCAGGCCGACGAGATAATAAGTGATGGCCGCCACCGATAAACCCTCGACTGTTTCCTGCAGGCGCAGTTGCAGGCGTGCACGCCGGTTCATGGACGCAAGCAGTTCCTGATTTTGCATTTCACGCACGATGTCCACGCGCGTGCGCAGCAGGTCGCTCGCACGGGCGACGCGCTCGGACAACTCGGCCTGCCGCCGCGCCACCGATTCGCAGGTGCTCATGGCCGGAGCCAGGCGGCGCTGCATGAATTCGTCTATGGTCTGGATCCCCACTATGCGCTGCTCACGCAATTCCGCAATGCGCTGCCGCACCAGGCCGTAATAGGCGCGCGCAGCGCCGAAGCGATAGCTGCTCGCGGCGACCTCGCTTTCCACCGCCGCCGCCAGCCTGGTGAGGCGGTCAAGCAAAGCGGGCTCGTCGGCCGGACTCTCCTTCACCATCAGCCCGGTGATACCGGCCAGTTCGCCCTCGGCAGCAGCGAGCTTGGCGCCGACTTCGCGCGCCAGCGGAAGCGCGAGCAAGGCGAACATGCGATAGGTTTCGATTTCCAGCAGGCGCTGCAGCACGCGCCCGGCACGGCGCCGACCCATGCCGCGATCGAGCAGCAGGAAACGCGAAAAGCCGTCCGCATGAACGCGGAAATCGGTAAACGCCGCCGCCCCGCCGTCGGCCATCTGCGCGCCAGCCAGCGTATTGCCGGCGAAATGCGGCGCGATCGCTTCGATATCCGCCTGAGCATCGGCGCCGGGCAGCAGCGCCACATGTGCGGCCACGATCAATTTGCCGGGCAAGGCGGCCATCCATTCCGGCGGCAGCGCATTTATCGCCGGCTGTGCGAACGGCTCGCCGCCGGCACCGGCGACGACAACCGTGTAGCTGCTGAATTCGCCATGGCGCTCCCAACGCAGGCGGAAGTCGCCGCAATCGGCGGCGAAATAGCTCGCCTCCGGCGGTGGCGGCTGACCGCCATAACGGACGCACAATTCGCCCACATGCGCGTATTCGCGCTCGCGCTCCGCGGGTGCCGCGAGCATCGCCAGATAGGACGCCCGCTGCGGAGCCTGCAGCGTCTGATACGGACGCGCATGCACCTCGTCGTTGAGTTCAATTCGCCGGGGATGGCTGGCAGGCAGGATCATGGCTTCCTTGCCATGAGATGCTTCTTCTTCTCCTCTTCTCTGAGACGCAGCACGCGCCGCTGCACCTTGCCGGTGGTGGTCATGGGCAGCGCGTCGATGAACTCGATTTCCTTCGGATATTCGTAGGGCGCGAGCATGCCGCGCACGTAGGTCTGAAGCTCGGCCTCCAGCTCGGGCGAAGGCTGGTGTCCGGGCGTGAGCACGATGAACGCCTTGACGATATTGGTGCGCTCGGCGTCGGGGCTGCCCACCACCGCGGCGTTGGCGACGGCCGCGTGTTTCACCAGGCAGTTTTCGATTTCTGACGGCCCGATACGGTAACCCGCGCTTTTGAACATGTCGTCCGCCCGGCCCTGGTACCAAAGGTAACCGTCTGCGTCCGTTTTCGCGAGGTCGCCGGTGCGGCACCATGCTCCCGTGTATTTGTTCTGCGTCGCCTCCGGGTTCTTCCAGTATTCGAGGAAAAACACCGGGTCGCGCGCGCCGTGAATATCGGTGCGGTGCACCGCGACCTCGCCCACCACACCCGCTTTCACCTCGATCCCGTCGTCGTCGATGACCGCCACTTTGTGCCCCGGATAAGGCCGCCCGATCGAGCCAGGCTTGGCCGGCCACAGGGTGTGTGAATTGCCGACGATGTAATTGATTTCGGTCTGGCCGAACATTTCGTTGACGGTGACGCCGAGCATCTCCCGGCTCCAGTCGAAGACGGTCTCTCCCACGGATTCGCCGGCGCTCATGATCGAACGCAGCGCCAGATCGTAGCGTTGCCGTGGCGCCGGCACCGCCTTCATCATCATTTTCAGCGCGGTCGGAAACAGGAAAGTATTTCGCACCGCATACTTTTCCATCAGGTGAAACGCTTTTTCCGGATCGAAGCGCCCGCGGTAACCGAGCAGGGGATAGCCGTGATACAGGGTCGGCAGCAGCGCATCCATCAGTCCGCCGGTCCAGGCCCAATCCGCGGGCGACCAGAACAAATCGCCCGTCTGCGGAAAAATATCGTGCGAGTGGGAAAATCCCGGCAGGTTGCCGATCAGCACCCGCTGCGGCTTGAGCGCCCCCTTGGGCGGGCCGGTGGTGCCGCTGGTGTAGACCAGCAGCGCGGGTTCTTCGGCCGGGGTGTCGAGGCAATCGAACTTGCGCGCCGCCTTTTCGAGCAGCGTTCCCCAGGAATGCGTGCCTGACTCGCGCGCACCGGCCACGCCGATCACATGCTTCAGCGCGGGCAGGCGGTCGCGGATGGGCCACAGATTGGGCAAGGACGCGGGATCGACCAGGGCGACGATGGTTTCGCTGTTTTGCAGCCGGTACTCGAGTGCGTCCGGACCGAACAAGACCGACAAGGGCATCGCCACCGCCCCCATCTGGTAACAGGCGATGTGGGCGACCACGGTTTCGGGGCGTTGCGGCAGGATGATGGCGATGCGATCGCCGCGCTTTACCCCCAGGGCGAGCAGCGCGTTGGACAGGCGGTTTGCCTGCTGTTGCAGGTCCCAATAGGTGTAGGCCGCGGTGGCGCCGCCCTCGTCCTCCCAGTACAGCGCAAAACGGTGGCGGTCGAGCGCATGGCGGCCGCAGCAGGCCCAGGCCATGTTGAAACGCTCGGGCACCTCCCAGTTGAACCCGCGGTAGATTTCCTGGTAGCGATCCTGCACGTCCCCTCCCCCTGGAGCAATTTCGCGGGCATTACCCGCGGGCACCCGGAATCCGGCCGCCAAGCGCTTGAGTCCACCTTCTGCCCGGTAGAGACTACGGCGCAAAGCGCCGAGCGCCGCCCTACTGCAGTTGTTTCATCCGCTGATCGACGAAGGTGAGCAGCGCCGGACTGAGGCCGCCCGCGGATTTGGCGTGCCGGAAAGCCTCCAGCGCCTCGGCGCCGCGATTATCGGCCTGCAGCGATATGCCCATGCCCATCCACCACAGCGCCGCGCGCGGCGCCAGCTTGAGAGCGGCCTGGTAGCCCGCCACGGCCTCCTTGTGGCGACCCAGCCGTTGCAGCAATGCCGCATCGAACGCGTGATAGTCGGCATCGCCGGACGCGCTGCCGGCATGCTTGTTCAACAGATCATGCGCGCCCTGCAGATCGCCGCGCTCCACCTGGATGCGCGCCAGCAGCATGGCATAGGCAGATCGAGTCGGGTCCAGGCTCAAACCCTCCTGCAGGAACTGCTGCGCTTCGTCGATGCGCCGGTTCTCCAGCAACAGGCCGACCAGGGTCTGGCGCGCCGCCGCGTGCGCAGCGTCCTGCTGCAGTGTCGACTTGTAACCGTCTATCGCTTCGGCTACCCGGCCCTGGTTGAGCAGCACTGTGGCTTTGCGAAATTCGGTTTCAGCGCGCTCCGACTGGGTCGTCACGTGCATCGTTTTATCTATGCTGCCCGGGCCTTGTGCTTGGGCCGCCGGGACGCGCTTGGCCAGCACCTCCGGCACGCGCTTGGCCTCGACAGCCTTGCCCACGGTTCCGGACGCCGGCGCAGTCTCGGCCGGCGGGCGGCGCTCCGCCTTGGGTTTGACGGCGAAACTTTTTTCGCTAAAGGGCGTCCCGATCTCGGTAGCAAGCTTGAGCGTATCCGCAGCAATGGGCTCCGAACTCTTGGCCGCGGACAATACCGGTGGCACCGCCGGGGCCGTTACCGGAGCCGCCGCAGGAGCGGGTGCTGCGGGCGGCAACTGCGGTGCGGCGGCGGGCGCCGGTACCGGTGCGATGGGTGCCGCCGGCGGCTGCGCCTGCGGTCCGGCCGGGGCCTGGGGACCCGCCGCGACCTGGGGTCGCTTCGCCTGCGACTTGAACACCAGGTCGGTAACCACCGAGCGCGGCGAAATCTGGTACATCACCCAGCCGGCCCAACCACCGCCGATGATCAGTCCGGCGCCCACTTCCCACATGATCCGCCGCCAGTCCTTCTGCGCCGGCACCGGACGCAACTGCTGCGTCAGCGTCTTGGCGCCACCGTCGGCCGCATGGCGCTTGTCGAGGTCCTGCAGCATTTTGTTGATCAGGCTCATTTGAGCACCAGCCAGCCGATGCCGCTGCCGGCGAGCAAGCCCGCCGTGGCGAGCCAGGCCCAGTGGCGCCGCGGGAAGGAGCTCGCCGCAGGCGTATCCGCGATCGCCGCACGCGCATGCCGGGCGCGCACCTGGCGCACGCCCTCGCCGAAAGCCAGCATCATCGCCTTGTGCGCGAGGATATTCACCAATCGCGGGACGCCGCCGGTGGCACGGTGGATCGCGCCCACCGCCTGGCCGCTGAATACCGTATCGCCGCTGTAACCGGCGACGTTGAGGCGGTGCGTCAGATAATGCGCCAGTTCCGTGCGCGTCAGCGTGCCCAGGTGATGCTGGAAGGTGATGCGCTGGCGCAGCTGGCGAATCGACTCGTGCGCCAGCTTCTGGTCGAGCTCGGGCTGGCCGAACAGGATCACCTGTGCCAGTTTTCTTTTTTCGGTTTCAAGATTGGTCAGCAAACGCAAGGTCTCCAGCGTCTCCAGCGGCATCGCCTGGGTTTCATCGAGGCAGATCACCACGCGCTTCCTGTCGCGGGCGAAGTCGAGCAACGCGCGGTTCAGCGCCTTGTGCAGGCGGTGCTGGTCGAGGTCCGGATCCACCTCCACGTGCAGTTCGTCGCATAGCGCAAACAACAGGGTGCGCGGCTCCAGATTGGGATTCGGAATATAGGCGGTGATACAGCTGTCGGCGAGGGTCGCAAGCAGCTTGCGGCATAACAGCGTCTTGCCCGTGCCCACTTCGCCGGTGATCTTGATGAACCCCTCGCCGTTGGCCACCGCCACCAGCAGCGTGTTCAGTCCCTCCTGGCTGCTGGCGCAGGCGAAGAAAAAACTAGTATCGGGGGTGATGCCGAAAGGCGGTTCGCGCAGGCCGAAATGATTGAGGTAGATCACCGCTGCTGGCCGCCGGGGCTGGCGCCCATGTCCTTGCCCATGCGCTGCATACGATTGCGGGTGTCGTTCAGATCCTGCTCCCAGTTCTTGTCGCTCTCGATGATGGTGGGCTTGATCAGGATGACCAGCTCCCTCTTGATGGTGTCGGTGGCCGAATTGCGGAACGCGCCGCCGATCAGCGGCGTATCGGCCAGGCCCGGGATGCCGCTGCGGCCGTTGTTCATTTCCACCTTCATCAAGCCGCCCAGCACCACGATGTTGCCGTCCTGCGTGCGCACCATCGTATCCGATTCGCTCACATTGATCGCGGCCACGTCGACGCTCTGCGCCCCGACCCCGGCAAGGTTGAATCCCACCGCCTTGGAGGCCACGCTGGTCACCAGCGGATGGATATGCAGGGAAATGTTGCCGCTGTCATCGATCTGAGGCGTCACGTCGAGCGAGATGCCGGAAAAAATATTGCTGATCTGCGGCGACACCGAGGTCGGGATGACCACCCCCGCCGATGTCACCCCGGGGACCACGGTGATGCTCGTGACGTAGGGCTGGTCGGTGCCGACCTTCAGCACCGCTTTCTGGTTGTTGAGCGTGGCCACCCTGGGGCTGGACAGAACCTGCACCGATCCTTGCGATTCGAGAAACTGCAGCAAGGCCGCGAAATTCTGCGTCTGTACCGCCAGACCGAACACCCCGCCCACAGCGCCGGTGGCCCCGGTAACGACGCCGCCCAGCGTTGCCAGCCCGACGCCGGCGCCCGGGTTCGCATTGAAGCGGCTGCTGCTGCCGGCGTTGCTGCCGGAAGTGCTGCCGCTCAGGGGACCGGTCGTCGCCAGGCTGTTGGGCGCTCCACCGATGCCGCTGGAGAATCCCCCGGCGATGCCGCTGGTGGGAAATGCCGCCCAGTTGATTCCGGCTTGATACGCCTGGTTCAAAGTCACATCGATGATCTTCGCCTCGAGCATGACTTGTCGCTCCACCGACACCTGCATCGCCTTGAGCAGCGCCGCGACACTGCGCAGCTCCTGCGGCATGGCGCGCACCACCACCACGCCGGACTGCGGGCTGACGACGATGTTGCGACCCTCACCGGTGCCGACGATAGTGCGGATCGCATACGAGACCTCGGCCCAGAAATCGGTCGTCTGCACCGTGGACATGCGTGTGGCGTCGGCCGACATGCCGCCCAGCGCGCCCGAACTGTTCGGCGACAGGGATGGCGGCCCCTGCACGCTGCCCGGAGCGGTCTGTACCACGGTCGGCTGCTGGGTGAGCAACGACTGTTGCAGCGTCGTTCCCGTGCTGGTCGTCCCCGTGCTGGTCGTGGTCGTGCTCGGCACGATGCCGCTGGAGCCGGCGGTAACGCGCATGTCGCTGCGCCCCTGGCGCGCACCGACCAGGTAGTTGACTTGAAACACGCGCGTCTGCAGGCCGGAGGGCTGGATATACACCCGGCTGCCGTCGATTTTGTATTCGTAACCATAAATTTCGCGGATCGACTCGAGCGCCTCGGCGAGGCTTACGTCCTTGAGGTTTACCGAAATCGATCCGGTTACATCCGGATGCACCAACATGCTGTAGCGCGTGCCGGACACGATGGACAGGAACACCTCGCGCGCCGGGGCGTTGTTCACGTTCAGGTCAAAACGCCCCTCGATCGGCTTTCCCTGGGCCTGCGGCAGTTCCATGCGCAGCGGCGGCAGCAGCGCCTGGTTCACCGCGTCGGATTCCCTGGGTTTTGCGCGCTGCGCGCCTTTGTCGAGTTCGCCCACCATCTGGTCGCTGACCTGCTGGGTGCGCACCGGCTCCTGGGCACAACCCGCGACGATACACGCCATTACGGTCAATCCGGCAGCGCTAAGAGTTCTCATGGACGTTTTACCATTTTTTCGGGTTTTTCCCCGGCGCCGGGCGCCGCGGACTGTCTATCCATCGGAGGGTACAACTTTATCACTTCCAGCTTTTGATCCGTCTTCAAAGTGACCTCGGTCGCGCTGATGTTTACCAGCACCGCCTTGCCGTAAGCCCCGCCCAGGGGCACGTACTGTCCGTTGATGATCGCGCCTTTGCGCGCACTCGAGAGCAGGATCGACTCGACGCGCGGGCGCCGCGCGGCGGCTGCCGCCTCTCCGGTGGCCGGATCTACCACCGCTGCTCGGATCAATTCGAGCGGCGGTTGCGTCGGGTCGGTGAGCGCCTGCGCCATGCTACCGGCCGAAAGCAGCAGCACAGCCGCGGCCGTAAGGGTCCGCGCCATTATCAGACTGTCAGCCATGACCTCTCCCGGCTGAGCGTATAGATGGTCAGTTTCAGCACGGACTGCGGATACTGCGTCGCATCCAGTTCGAATCCGTCCCAGAACACGCGCTGCGGCATGCGTTCGAGCGCGGAGAGGTAGTCGAGCAAATCAAAATAGCTGCCTTTGACGCTGAGTTCCACCGTGTGGCGAAACACCTCGTGTGCGCCGCTTCCGCGTCTCGCCCCGGTGGCGGTACCGGCCTGGGGGACAGTACCTGGCGGCGGGCCGGCGATGGGAAGATTGCGCAATGACAACAGCTGCAATTTCCGGTTTTTCGCGATCACGCCCTCGAGCATGGCCACCATTTTTTCCGGCGGGACAAACTGCTTTTGTTGTTCCTCGAACTGTTGATCCAGTTGCGCCAACTGTTCGCGCAGGCGCGCGATCTTGTCGCGATTGAGCGCGTCCTGATCCTGCACGCTCGGTCGGACCAGAGTCTGGATCTGCGCCTGGATTACCTTCGTCTCGTCCTCCTGTTGTGCAATCTGCGCCGACAGCTGGTTGCGCCGCGACAACACCGGATTCAGCAGGAACACCTGCAGCAAGGTCATCAGCACCAGCGTGACCGCGCCGAAAAACATCGCCCGTTCGCGCAAAGCCATGGCGTCGATGCTCTCGGCGTATCTTTGTAGCATTTCTTTCATTTCGATCCACCACCGCGGGCCTGCGCCGGCGACGGCACTGCCGGCAGAACGCCGCCAGGCGGTGCAGGCGCCGCCTCGCCGACCGGTTCCGCAGCACCGCGCGCAGGAAGCCCGGCGTGGCCGGAAACGAGCCGAAACTCGGTGTAGGTATAGGCAACTGGCGCACCGGCCCGTCGTGATGGATCCGCGGGCAGCGCACCGTCGCGCTGGGTCATGCTGAGCGAGTCGAATGCCCGGCCTTGCATAGCCGGTTCCCGGTTCAATCTGTGAATATAGGACGGCACCAATTCGGGCTGCAGGGCGCGACCGCTGATTTCCATGTCCGCCCCGCCCTTGCCGATCCTGACGCCTGTCAGCCACAGTCCGGCGAGGGAATGCCGCGCCAGGGCGCGCATATACTCGGCATAGCTGGAGTCGCTGGCATGTACGCCGATGCCAAGGCTGTCGAGCGTCGCCTTGCGCGCGTTCAGTTGCGTCTGCAGCCGGTTCACTTCCGCCTCGAGGCTGGCGTCCGCTTTCTTCGGCGCATAGCGCGCGGCGAATTCAGCCAGCCGCGTCTTCGCCTGGTTATGCTGCCGCGCCGTTTCCGCCGACTGCCGGTCCAGGTTCAGGGTCTCGATGCTGGCGTAGGCATAAAATGCCGCAATTCCGACCAGCAGCACCGCCAGGGCGTCGACCATGCTCACTGCGGAAAATTTTTTCTTCTGCTTGAGGAAGATCGGGTTGAACAGGTTGATCTGCTGGCTCATAGCGCGTTCGCCTCGACTCGCAGCGCCGCACCCAGCACATGCAGCAACTGCCATTGCTTGTCGACACCCATTTCACCGCCGACGAACTCCATGGCGTCGGCCAGATCGATCTGCCGCAGCGGCAGATAAAGTTGGGAGCTCAGGAATGTGAGCAGCCCGATGTCCTCCGGCATCGGCCCGAGCAGCAGTTCCGACAAGGTGATGTCCCGGTATTGCCGCTCGAAATGATCGAGCGAGCGCTGCATTTCGACGCCGATACGGTCGAAGTACGCCTGCCGCTGGCTGTCCGGGGCGCCGACGAGTTGCGACCAGCTGATGTCCAATCTGCGCGCCAGATAGAGTTCGCCCTCGAAGGAGAGCGTGAACAAGCCACCGGCGGCATCGAAGGTCAGCATGCCGACGCCGCGGTTGGCGGTTTCGTAGAGCTGGGCGATATTGCGCTGGGCCGTCTCCGGAATGTCGATGACCTGCAGCACGACATTGGCGCGCTCAAACTGGGCGATCTGCGCCTTCACGATCTCGTTTTTCGCCGCCACCGCGTACATGTAGTGGCTCTTGCCCGCGGCATCCTTGTCGACCGGAATATCGAGCACGTCCATGGTCGCGTCGTCGATGTGGTAGTCGAGCAAATCCTTGATGCGCCAGCGTATCGCCGCCTTCAGTTCCTCGCGCGGCACACTGGGCGCATCCACCATGAGCAACTGGTATTCAGCCGGATGCAGCAGCGTCGCGCAGCGATAGTGGCCCAATTCGTGCTCTTTCGCCGCCTGCTGCAGTTCAGCGCCGTCGGCCTGGGTTTGCGCGACTATGCCCCAACGATGCACTCTGGGCTTTCCCTGCGCCGGGCGCTCGACATGGGCCAGCCGTATGGCGTCAGTGTCGGTACTGATCACCATCCAACCCGGATGTTCTTTTTTCTTGGAAAACCATGCCATCGGCGTTACTCGTTGGACGAGTTACTTGAAGTTATATCAATAAATCGTTGTTGTCAATGGTTTTTCTCTGGTTTTTCCCGGTCCAGATGCGGCCTGATCCAGGCGCTATCGCCGCGGTCAATCAAGGCGTGTTTGCCAGCACCAGGCGTTTGCGCTCAACGTAGCCCGGTGTCGTAGCCAACGCAGCGTCAGGACAGGCAGCCGCACCGGTATTGCACGCAACCGCTTCGATGCTGTAGGTCGTAATAACCAGCGGCACCCCGGGTGCCGTCTCGCCCTCGTTGAAATTCTTCGCGGTGCAGGTAACCGTCACCAGGAAACCGGTTGCGGCGCGCAGGTCCAGCGAGGTGACGCCAAAACAGGATAGTGAGCTCAAAGCCCGGTCCAGCCCCCACTCGTTTCCGGCACGCGCTGCCTGCCAGGCGCGCGCCGACATGACATCCTGCGCCGAGGTGAGTTGCTGGGTCGTTCCCAGCCTGACCAACGCGGCCGATATGGTCGCCATAATCACCAGGATGACGATCGCCGCGATCGCACCGAAGCCGCGTTGTCCCGCGTTCATGGCACGTTGTCCACGTGTGTCCCGTGCACCATCACGATGGGCTCGTTCTGTTCGGCGATCTCCAGCGTCATCCAGACGAAACCGCTTTGCTGCGTCGCGCCTGCATTTGGAGAATAGTCAAACCTGCAGCTTTTCACCTTGGTGGCGAGCACCGGCGTGGCGCCGACCACCGGCGCCGGACACGCTGCCGGCGTTGCCACATTGAAGCCATAGTTCGCGAACCGGTACAGGGTTCCGGTGCCGCTGCCTTCGGCATCGACACCGGCGCCGGCGCAGACATAAAACACCGCCTGCTGCGCATTGGGCACGAGCACAAACCGCCCGCCGGTGTAGCCGCCCGGAAACTGGGTCGCCGCCTGCAGCGTGATCCGGCTGTAGCCGAGGTTGGGATCCGGCGGCGCAGCGACAGACAGTATCGCGGCCCGGTTGGTGCCCGCATACACGTCATTGGTATTCTGGTTGTCGATCACCAGCCAGTCGCCTGCCGCCGGCGTCGAAGACCAGGGTGTCAGCACGTCCAGCGCCGATACCGCAGCGGTCCCATCGAACCATGCGCCCCCGGGAACCGCGGTATCCGGCCCCATGCGATAGCGCCCCCCGTCGGACGTGGGCACCAATTCGAAGCACTGCGAGCCTGGCGACCGAATCGAGTTGGGCACCGCCAGCCGAATGTCCCGGGACATTTTGCGCAATGCCGTGTCCGCCATGTCGGTCAAGCCGGCGCGACGGCCCACGGCCACGTAGCTGTTGAACGCCGGCCGGAAAAATACCACGACAGTCCCCGCTATGATGCCGGTGACCACCATCACCACGATCAACTCGATCAGCGTGAATCCGGATCGTCTGGTCGCTAGCATGGCGGTCCGGCATAACAGGTGCGCCAGCCGGTGAGCGCGTAGCTGTCGCTGTCGTGCGTGACGTTTACGGTAATCGTGACCTGCGAGGTCGCAACCACCGGGCTGAGAATGACCGGCGATGCCCCCGGGGGGCTGACGCTCACGCTCACGCCATAGCCGTTCAACACCGTCGTGCCGCTGATGTCGCAAATGTTCACCGCGCTATAGCCGTTGTAGTCGCGCACGTCGTTGAAGGTATCGCGCGCGCAGGCCGCAGGTGCGGCATTGGCGGCGATCGCGAACGGCTTGAGCAGAATTTCTTCCATCATCTCGTCCGCGATCGCGGACATTTGTTTGCGCACCAGCGGGTCTCCGCTATGCCTCACCGTGGTGTTGAACGCCAACAGCACGCCCGCGAGGCCGATGCTGATAATCACAATCGCCACGATCAGCTCGATCAGCGTCATGCCTGATAGCCGGCTACTCGACATATCCGGTGGCCCCCTCGACCTTGATCGCCGCCCCTTGCCCGGTGACGGCGACATTGCCGGCGTAGACGGTCGCGCCGGCGCCGTCGCTGGTGATCGTTCCTGAAGGCTGAAAATACAAGACCCCGCCACCCGGATAGCCGCTCGCCTGCACGGATCCGTCTTTGCTCTGATAAGCCGCTCCGTCGGGACTGGGCAAGGCCGCGCCGCAGGCGCTTGCCGGATTGGCGGCCGCGATCGAAAGCGTGACCGTGGTCGCGGTGAACGTCGCGCACACCAGGCGGCGATGACTGGCCGCGGACTTCTGCGCGTAGCGCAGCGCGCTCACCACGTCGGCGTAATAAGCTGCGCTGATGAACGCGCGATTATCCATGATGCGCGGCAGCGCCACGGCGGACAATATGCCGAGGACGATCATGACCACGATCAGTTCTGTCAGCGTAAAGCCGCCTTGCTTAGAGGCCATTTCAGAATTACCGAAATGGCCCCTGAAATAGGGGAGCACGAGGGGAGGCGCCCCGAAGGAAGTCCCCGTAGGGGATATCCCCTCGTTTTGAAATAAGCTCTTAGACATCAGAACAACTCGCGCACATGGATGGTCTTCCTGGTCTCTGGCGCATAGATGCCAAAACTGCCGCGCGCGGCGGGGTCGCGGTCGTAAGTCGCCGCGCAATTTCCGTTGATCGAACGCAGCCACGGGAGGGCCGCGCCCGTCGTGACCGGATGAACGAACAAACACGACTGGTCGGCCGCGCCCGTGCCGAGGTTGATCGCCAGATCGACGCTGCCGGTATTTCCCGTGGCCCCCGGAGTCGGTATCGCGAGGACGACGCTGCCCTGGCCCCCGACGAGCGTGGTTCCCGTGGCCGACGTACCGAGCGTCGCCGGTGAGACGACCGACAAGGCGACCGAGGTGTTGGGAATGACGCTGAAGTTGTCGTCCACGTTGATCAGCCAGGAGTTTCCGCTCCAGTATTCCGCCCGTAGCGGCAGGCTGAGCGCCGCTTTCTCGCTGCCGAACGCGTTGAACACGCGCAAACGGCCGTGGCGGATATTGATATTGCCGTTGGCGCCGGAGGACGTGACCGTGTCGGCATCCTCGGCGTGGATCTGGATGGCCTGCTCCGCGTGGGGCAGACCGGAGAACACGAAAGATATTTTACCCGTCGCATCCGAAAAGTTGACTTTCCCTTCGCCCGGATTGAGGTTGAGAAACTTGGACGACGGCACCGCGCCTGCGCCGCCCGTGACCGCGTCGACATATAGCTGGCCGGTACCGACCGGCAGGCTGAGATTGACGCCCTTGGCAAAGCCGGCACCGCCGGCATAGCTGTAGTTGGCTGTCGCCGCACCCAAGGCGTTCCTTGCAGTCACCGCGACGGTAAACGGCTGGCCCGGTACCGGTCCCGTCGGATTGCCGGAGTAGGCAAAGCCGACCGGGGAGCCCTGCCCCGTCACCACCGTATCCAGGTGGTCCGGAAAGAAGCGCCCGACATTGCCGCTGGTCGTGCCCGTGGTATCGCCGGCGCCGAGGTAATCGGCATCGCCCACGCTGGCCGTGAGGCTGATGATGCCGACTTCGCTCCAGTTGAACGTGGTGCCGGTCGCCACGCCGTTGGTGAATGCGCCAAAAGTACCGCTGAACGTGCCCGCTGCCCCGCCAGCGGGCACGACCAGAGTGGACGTCAGCTTGACGCTTTCGGGCGCAAATTCGCGCCCGTAGTTCGGTGTGATCGTGGCGCCGGAGGCGGGCGTCGTTGTCGCGCTGACGTTCATGGTGAAATTCTCGCCCGCTTTCACGAATTTCGCACCGGCTGCATTTGCAGCCACCGGGTTGACCAGCTGCGGCGGCGCCGTCTGCGTGATATTGGATATCACGAAGCCTCCGGGCTTCACCACGAAGGAGTTGGAAGAACCCGTCAAGGTGGATAACAGGGATCCGCTCGGCGACTTGCTGACCCACAGCTTCACCTGACCCACGTCGCTGTAGTTGAAGGTGAATGGGGCATTGCCATTGGCGTCAAAAGTCATGTTGACCGGCAAGTAGCTCACCACGCTGCCGTTGTTGTTGCGCGCGATGGTAGTGGCAGCCCCCGCGTTGACACTCATCAGATTGCTGCTGTAACAGCTGGTTGGATTGTTGCACTCATAGCCGAAATCGACCGAACTCGCGCCCGTCAGCGCGGCCTCGCAGGCCTGGTTGGTGGTGCCCGTCTTCACCGCGCGCAGAACATTCGTCGCGGAGCTTGTGCCGGCCACCTGCGCCGGTAGAGTGGCCACGCCGCCGCCCGCCGCGGCGGAGAAAATGAAACCCGCGGTGTTGAACGTCGTGGAACCGCTGTTCACCGCCACGCACGCGGTTCCATTCGGGCACCACTGGCGCGGATTGCTCGCGGCGATCAGTTCGTTGGAAAGCGTGATCGTCGCCGGCGTGCCGTCAGGCGCCGCCGGATAACCGAGCGTGGTGCTCGCCACGCCGGCCGCGTTGAAGCTCACCGTAGCGGCACCCAGCGTACCGCCGCTGGTCGCAAGCATGGCGGTTGAGCCGCTGGCCCCGGAAAACGGATTGGTGCAGGGACTGGTCGCGTCTGCGCACGCGGTAACCGTCACCGTGGTCGGCAGGCAGGCGATGCTGCTCGTCGGCATCGACAGCTCGTAGTGATTCGGAACTGCAACCGTCACCGCGCAGGCATGGGCTTGCGTCGCGATAGCCGTAACCGCAGCCTGGCTCAAGGCCGTTTGATATACCCGCACTTCATCCAGGTTGCCGCGGAAATGGAAGCTTGCGGGCGCTTCGGTTTGCGGAGGGCCATTCACCTCCCCGCCTATCGATACCGGGCCGGCATCGGTGCCCCATGCGCCCCCCGTCCACGCCGCCTCGGTGGTGCTGTTCAACAAGGTTCCCGTGGCATCGAACACATAAATGGTGCGTTTCTTGTTGGTGATGTCCGCCACCACGGCGGTGAAATACCAAGTGTTGCTTGCAATAGCGTAATTGGAATCTAGATTAACCGGAGTGATACCCCGGGAGTAAAAGCGAATTCTTCCCGCCCCAGGATCGCCCAGGCTGATGCCGTAACCGCCGGAATTATTCTGGTCGTCGATCAGAATGCGCTGCCCGGTTATTGCATTGTTGGTTGTCCTGATCCAGGCAGTTACGGTGAAGTCCGTGATCAGGTTGGGTAGCGGGGTTTGCACGTAGCCTTGGGTAATCGTGCCGCCGTTGTCGAACACGCCGTAATTGCAGGTGCCCGGATTGCCTGAGATGGCCGGGCTCGTGCCTATGGTGCTGGCGCCGTTGAATGCCTGGGCATGATTGCCGTTGCCGGAAACGTCCGCCACCTCGTTCGCCGTGCCGTTCCAGAACGCTTCGTCCAAGCGATATTCGGCCAGCAATGGCGGCGCGCTGATGGTGTAGACCTGTCCGGTGAAGGTGCCGCTCAATGCCGGACTCACTGAACCGGGCCCGGTCTGGTTCAGGCCGAGCGTTCCGGCGCCCAAGCCGGTGCTGGCGCTGACCGTCCAGATCGTGCCGCTGCCCGTCACGCCGGTAATGGAAGTACCGGTCAAGCCGCTTGCGACCAACGCAAAGACCGAGGCGTCGACCCCGGTTACGCCGGCGCTGAAAGTCACGGTCCATGAAACCGTTACTGCCGGACCGGTCGCAGCGCATGAGACCGAGCAATTGATCGAAACAACCTGCGGAAGCGTAGTGAATGTCCCCGCCGTCACGCCCACGTCGTAGTTCCCGTTCGCGTCCTTCTGGAAAACCTTGTAGGTGTAAGCCTGGCTGACACCGAGGGCGGTCGCGCTGCAACCGCCGGTCCCCGCGCCGTCTACGCCGCTGACGGCGGTAGAGGCTGCGTCAGTCGTGCGCACACAGGCCACAGTCGCAGCGCCGATGGCGGTTCCGTTGGCGTAATCGGTTCCTTCTGCGGGCACTTCGGCGCCGGCGGCAGCGCCGGTCCAGCGCAGGACGACCGAGCGGCCAAAGTCGGCCGATGCCGACGTGGTCCAGTTGAGGGTCACGCGCGCATCGCCTGCACTGCCGCTCACCGCCGCAGCGCCCGCCGGCGAAAGGTTATCGACTGTCACCGTGGCGCTGGCTCCATCAGTACCCGACTGAGTATTGGTGCTCGTAAAGGCAGTGACGGTACCTGTCACCGCGTAGGATGAACCCGGCGGCGCAGGCATGTTGGCATGCGTCTTAGGGGTGATGCGCACCTTGAATGCGGTGGTCGCAGTCGTGACCGGTATCGGGGTGCCGCCACTGAACACAACCGTATCGCTCACAGGATTGGAAACAGCAGAAAAATAAGTCGTAGCGCCATCGCTGCTGGTGATGCGAACTTCGCCCAAACCGGCACTTGTTCCCGCTGCAAGTGTTACGGTAAGCCCGGTTACACTGTCGGTTCCGCTGCTGCTGGTCAGCGTGAAGGAATCAAGGTCGGTAATCGGCCCGCTTGGTGCAATAGCGGTGTTGAATGGATTGGTGCCATCGGCAAGTGTCGTGGTGCCTGTAGAGTAAGTCACCACTACTTGAATATGGTCTACGTCCACAACGTGCGCCGGGCCATTGAAATCCGGCTTGGCCGCCGCAAATGCCACGCCAAAAGTGGCCGCGTTTATATCCGCAGCTGTCCAGGTTGTTCCCCATAAATCGGAGATTGATCCATGTGCCTCGATGACGTCCACTGTGGGGTAGATCGTTACCGTAGCCCTGTCGATAGTGCCTATTGTCCCTGCCTTGATCAAGCGCACCGCCGCATCTACGCTACCGCCATTTGATGTCCGGTCTGATTTTCGTTCTACGTTAACGACAATTCCCTGAATTACCGCCCCGGCCGGAATGGCAAAGCCATAACCTGTGCAATACAGATAACGGCTGGTGGTGCCATCGACGATCGCCTGGGCGTAGGCGTTGTCAGACGCGTACGCCAAGGTTGGATTCGTCCAGTTAATGGTGCCAATGCTGGTGTTGTTTACGCAACTGGTGGGGTTTCCGGTGGCAGTGGCCGAAATGGCGTTGGAGCCCAACAGTCCGCAGATGAAAACGAGAAACAACGCCGCGCAGATTCGTTGGAGCGCGACGCACCTGCCGCGGTAATCCAGAGCCACGGACAAAGAAGCGTCCTGTTCAAGATTCGTCATGCAATCCTTGAGCGCCCCAGCGCCCGCATCCCGGGACGAGCAGGGTGATCAGTTCGACCGGCGTGCATCCATGGCTTCGCAACCGACTCTCCTTGGCTGCCTCGACGCGGCAGCCGCGGCAGCCGCGGCTGCCACCACGCACGACCCCAAAACAAAGGGCAGGATCGGACGCCTGATCCGAACCTGCCCCTTTGCCTGGCGTCCGTCGCCGCGTACGGTCCGGCTGCTTACGCGATTTCCACGCCCGCGGCAGACCTATGCCTGCGCCACCGCGATCAACAGCCGGTAGTATCGGCGGCCGTAACGGCGGGCGGCATGGTGCCGTTCGACTCAGTATAGGTAAACTGGCAATTGGCTGGCGTCGTCGCGCCGGCCACCTGGATAGTTGCCACCGTGCCGGCCGCGCTGGCGCTGTACTCCGCGGACAAGCCCGCCGCGGTGATGATGCCCGCGGCCGTGGGATAGCGGTTGGCCATGGTGATTGCAACCCCGTCCAGCGTAACCGACGCGTTCGAAGCCAGATTCAGGGATTGCTGGGTGGCGGTGGCGATATTCATCGCGGAGGCCACTGCCCCGCGCGCGCCCTGCAGGGTGGCGGCTCTGGCGCCGCCCTGGATACCCATGAACTTGGGCAGCGCGGTTGCCGCGAGTATGCCCAGAATCACGATCACCACAATCAATTCGATCAGCGTGAAACCTGTTTGTTTCTTTATCATTTGATGCTCCCATTTTTCCGTATAACAGTTTGAAGAATAAACCATAATATATTGTACTGCAACGCAATTCTTACCGGCTTGACAAGATTTAACAGTGTGCAGCTTCGATCCAGCCTAGCCGACCTTGGTCACGCGCTGTTTGATCCCGCTCAGTTTTCGTCCATCCCTTCGTTGTCGAGCCGCGTTCGGGATGCTACGCGGCGTCAGAACCATTCATAAGCCTGGACCGGCGAAAAGCTCAGCGCGCTGAACACCATGCGCGGTGGCGCATCTTTCTCCGGCAGTTGCTCGTAGTCTATCGTTACCCGGTAGCGCACCCATTTCCTGCCGTCCGGACCGGGTTTGAAATGGGTCCCGAGGTCGACGACGTAAATCAGTTCCCGCCGGGCAAGGTCGAAATACCAGCTGCCCGGCCGGACGCGCGCATAAGCGTCGGCGTAGAACTCGCCGGCGTAATTTTCCGGGCGTTCCTGCAGCCAGTTGACCGGATTTTCAGTACGCAGATTTTCGATTTCGCTTTGCCGCCCATGGATCATGTAGGAGGCGACGCGCATCTGCAGGGCGCTCTTGATCGCCGCCGCAGTCTGTTGCATCACCGCCTTTTCAGCGCCTTCCTTGTACACCTGCAGGCGGTCGAGCAGCGTGAACGCCATGACCGAGACGATGCAGATCACAACAATCAGTTCAAACAGGGTGAATCCGGCCTGACTTCCGGGCGGCTCGCCGCGAACATGCCGCGTCAGTGCGCGGCGCACCTCATCCACCCTTCCGGCCGAGCGCAGCCTGACCAAGATCCCACATGGGCAGGAACACGCCCAATGCGAGGATCAGGACCAGGATCCCGAGAAACGTGATCATGATCGGCTCGATGTTGGCGGAAAGCCCCTTCAATTCGTAGTCGATTTCGCGCTGGTACATGTCCGCGACTTCCTGCATCAGGCTGTCGATCTCCCCGGTCTCCTCGCCCACGGCCACCATCTGCAGCACAATCGGGGTAAATACGCCGGTGGCCCGCGCCGTTCGCAGCACGCTCTCGCCACGCTCCACGCCGTCCTGCATTTGCTCGATGCGCTGCGCGATGTAGGCGTTGTCGACCACCTGCGTCAGAACGGCAAGGGTCTGCACCATCGACATGCCGCTTTTCAGGGAAATGGAAAAGCTGCGCGCGAATCGCGCCAGCGTGACTTTCTCGATGATGCTGCCGGCGAGCGGCAGGCGCAGCTTGAGCTTGTCCCAGTTGTAACGTCCGGCCTGGGTCGCAGTGTAGACGCGAAAGCCGAGCACTGCGGCGATGGCCACGACCAGCAGCAGCGGCCAGAAATTCACCATGAAATTGGAGAACTGGATCAGCAACTGCGTAATCGGCGGCAGTTCGGTCTTGAGTCCGGCGAACAGCTTGGCGAAAGCGGGGATCACGAACAGGTTGATGATCACGATGGCCACCCCCATGGCCACCAGCACAAATGCCGGATAGCGCAGCGCCTGCTGCACGCGCTCTTTCATTTCCTTTTCGAATTCAAGGTGGTTGAACAGCCTGAGGAATATTTCCTCCAGGCTGCCCGACATCTCGCCCACGCGCACCATGCTGACAAAGAATTGCGAAAACACCTCGGGGTGGCGGCGCATCGAAGAATTCAGGTCGCGGCCGCTGTCCAGACTGATGCGCAGGTCCTGCATCACCCTGGCCATGGCGACGCTCCTCGAGGACTCCTGCAGCCCGGCCAGGGCGCGCATGATGGGCACGCCGGACTTGAGCAGGGTATACATCTGGCGGCTGAACAGCAGCCTGTCGTCCAGCGTGATGCGCGGCGAGAACAGGCGCGCGAGCCAGCTGTCGTGCCGCGCCGAACTCGGGGCTCCAGTCGGCACGATCTCGATGGGCGATATGCCGGTATTGATCAACTGGTCGGCCACCGCGCCCGAATCGCCGTCTTCGAGCACGCCCGTTACCAGCTCACCCCGGGCATTTCTTCCCTTGTAGGCAAAATGCGGCATCAGTCCTCGAGTTCGGAACTGATTCGTACCGCTTCGGACAGCGTGGTCCGACCGGCCAGCACCAGCTGCCCCGCATGGTGGCGCATGCTCCTGCCGGCCATGTGCTTGACCGCGAGCCCGGAAAACTCGGTCGTGTCTTCGCGGTTCACCGCCGCGGTGAGCGCCGCGTCCATTTCCAGCATTTCGTATACGCCGGTGCGCCCGGCGTAGCCGGTGAGGTGGCAAAACTGGCAGCCGCGCCCGCGCATCATCCGCACCGGCTCGCCGTCTTCGCGTTCGGCACCCTGCAGCCATTGCATTTCCTGCTCCGACGGCTGATACGGCTCGGAGCAGCTGGGGCAGTTCACCCGCACCAGCCGCTGCGCGATCACCGCCTGCAGGGAGGAGGCGACCATGTAGCGCGGCGCTCCCATGTCGATCAGGCGGATCGGGGTGCTGGCCGCGTCGCGCGTATGCAGGGTCGAGAACACCATGTGGCCGGTGAGCGCGGCGCGCATGCCGATCTGCGCCGTTTCCGGGTCGCGCATCTCGCCCACCAGGATGATGTCCGGGTCCTGGCGCAAGGCCGAGCGCAGCACGCGCCCGAAGCTGAGATCGATTTTCTCGTTGACCTGCACCTGATTGAGGCCGGCCAGGCGGTATTCGATCGGGTCCTCGACGGTGATGATTTTCTTGTCTATCGTATTCACTTCGTTCAGCGCGGCATACAGCGTGGTGGTCTTGCCGCTGCCGGTGGGTCCGGTCACGAGCACCATGCCGGTGGTGCGCCGGATGATTTGCTGCAGGCGCGCGAGCATATGCGGCGGCATGCCCAGGCCGTCCAGACCCTGTACGCCGGTGCTGCGGTTGAGCAAGCGCATCGCCACCGATTCACCGTATTGCGTCGGCATGGTCGAGATGCGCACGTCGACGCGCTTGTCGCCTATGCGCACATTGAAACGGCCGTCCTGCGGCAAACGTTTCTCGGAGATGTCCAGGCCCGACATGAGCTTGAGGCGCTGCACCAGGGCGGAAGCGATCTTGATCTCGGACTCGGTCTGCAGCTGCAGCATGCCGTCGATGCGAAAGCGTATTTGCAGCAGGCTCTCCTGCGGCTCGATGTGCACGTCGGAGGCGTTCACCTGGACCGCATCCTCGAACATCGACTGCAGCAGCTTGACCACCGGCGCGTCTTCCGCGCCCGGCTCGACGCTGAGCGCGCCGAAATCCACGGCCTCGGCCATGTCCGCGCCCAACTCGCGCGCCAGATCAGTCATCTGCTCGGTGCGCCGATAAATCCGGTCCATGGTTTCAAGCACCTGGTTCTCGTTGACCAGGACCAGTTCGATTTCGCGCTTCAGCAGGCGCGCGATCTCGTCGTAGGCGAACAGATCGGTCGGATCGGCCATCGCCACCAGGTAGGTGCTGCCTTTGTCCTCCAGCAACAAGGCGCGAAAACGCCGCGCCTGCATCTCCGGCAGCGTACGCGCGACCGAAAGATTGACGTTGTAGTGCTTGAGATTGATGTACGGGATCTTGAGTTGCTTGGCCAGCGTCTCGGAGATGGCCTCCTCGGTGACGAAGCCGTTCTCGATCAGCACCCGGCCGAGCTTGCGGCCGCTGCGCTTTTGTTGCTCCAGCGCCAGGCCCAGCTGTTCCTGCGAGATCAGCTTTTCCTGGACCAGCAGGTTTCCGATGCGAACTTTCTCAGGCCTGGCCATGGTTCCATCCTAGTCCGGACAAGCCGGAAGCAGAATCTTTGAGCGCACTGCGATATTCGGGGAACGCTACCCGTACACACGGCTGATTCGGACGCCGTTTCTGTGGCTCCGCGACGGCGGCATCAGGGCTTAAATGGATAAGCAATTGCCTGGGAACGCAGTGCTTCACGACCCTGGCGCCGAACGGTTTTGGGCAATCCGCTTGCATCAACCCGCCTTTTATAGACAAATCCTGAACTTACCCCAAGTTTCTGTCAACCTGCTTGAGCTTGTCCCGGGCCTGCTTCGCGATTTCCCCCAGCGCGTCCGGCTCCTGGCGCGCGGCCTTTTCTGCTTCCGGCACAAAGTACTTCAATCGCTCCGGAAACACCGCCACAGCGCGTTCCAGTTGCCGCAGCGCGGCATCGCGCTCGCCGTTCAGACCCAGCAGCAGCACCTGGCGGTAAACCAGTTCCGGCACCGGCAGCAGCCGCAGCACGCGCCGGCTCAATGCGAGCTTGTCCTGAAGATTGTTGCGATCGACAACGATGATGCCGGCGTAAGTCAACTCGACATAGGGCGCGAGCAGCGTGTCCCGATGCAGTTTCAGCAATTCCTCGTTGTGCGCTACCATCTCCTCCCGGTTCTTCGGCAACACGCGCGGATACATCAGCAGCTCAAGGTCGCGGTAGGCGTGCAGCACGCTGCTCAGCGCGAAACATCCCGCCAACACCATCACCGGAAAAGCGAAGCGCGACAAGGCCGTGAGGTGCAGGCGCAGAGTGCGCCCGCTGCTCATGCCCAGCAGGATCGCCGCCACGCCGAGGAAATTGGCGCTCCACAAGGGGTACTCGACCATGCTGTGCAGAAACAGCACCGACAGCAGGCACAGCATCCACCAGCTTTCGGCGGTGATCGCCAGGCGCCGGCGCAATCCCCACAGCCACGCCGCCAAACCGGCGCAGACCAGCCCCGCGCCGAGGAGCCCGGTTTCCGCAAGCAATTGCATCAGCGCGTTGTGCGCGTTTCTATCGTAGTGGGAGATGTGATAGCGCGACAGTTCCGCGGCTTGCTCGAAGAACACACCGGCGTACTGGCCGAAGCCCACGCCGAGCAGCGGCGCCCTGGACCACATCAGGAGCGCCTGGTGCCACATGTAGATGCGTATGCCCATGGACGAACCGCCCGTCTGCGGCAGCAGGCCGCGGTGCGTCAGTTCGTCCAGGAAACGATCGATCGGCGTGACCGGCGCGTAGGCGGCGCCCGGCAGCGCCGGCCGAACCGCCAGGCCGTAATGGGACATCGCGTATTGCACCAGCGCGAACAAGGGCAGCAACACGGCTATCGCCAGGGCGACGCGGCGCAGACGGGGCGCATCCGACTTGGCGCGAAACCAGAGGCTGAGCGCAAGCGCCGCGAACAGATAAAGCCAGGTAGTGCGCGAACCCGACAGCGACAGCGCGTAGAGAAAGATGCCGGCGCAGCCCGCGGTCGTCGGCCAGGTCAGCCGCCCCTTGATGCGCAGATAGAGCGCGGAAACCAGGGCGAGCGTAAGGTAGTCGGCGAAATGGTTGTTTTGTCCGAAATTGCCATAGGCCCCGCGCTGCATCGGCCCCAGGCTGGCGATCAATTTGGAACCGAACAGGGAATCGATGTTGTAGAACTGCAGCACCGCTGCCGCCGCGTTCAGCAAGCCGCCCAACAGCAGCATCGCGGCGAGCCAAAGCGCCAGCTGCTCCATGCCGCAGGATTTCACCAGCACCCGCCCCAGCCAGATTAGCCATGCCGCCCAGACCACGTAGAGCGCGCCAAGCAGCGAGAGTTCCGGATAGGCGATGTCTTGCCAGATGAGTTGCAGCAGCAGCAGCGCGGCGAACGCGAGCAGCCACAGCGCCAGGACCGGGATTTCCACTTCGTCCCAGAAACGCTTCGCCGACAGCGGCGCCAGCGCGGCCAGGCCGATCGCTAGCGCCAGCCACTCGGTATAGAAATTGGTCAGCGGATAGAAATGGTAGGGGTTCAGGAACGGCAGCAGGAACATCAAGCCGGCAAGAACCAGACTGATGCGCGCCGGAATGCGTGGAAGCAAAATAATTCCCAAGGTTCGAAGGTGCGGATGGTGCGGAAGGTGCGTCTGCTGCCGCGCACCCAATCAGATCTAAGGCTGTTCTTTCCCGGCCGGCGGAACGGCGATCTCGGTCGCCAGCCTCAGGCCCTCCCCTTTGGCAAGCTCCGGTTTGAGCGCCTCGGCCTTGTCGTGCATCGCCGCCGCCTGAATATCGGCCGAGGCCTGATGGGCGCCGGATCGTGCCGCCTCCTGCGCCAACGCCATTGCCCGATCGGCGGCGGCAGGCTCGGGACTCGGCTGTGGCGCCGAAGGCGCAACGCCCGCCGGCACCGTCGCCGCGGCCGCCGGTTGCGCGTCTACGGGTTTGATCTGGCTGGCGTAGGCCAGCGGGGTCACCACCGATCGGGGCGTGATCTGATACAGCACCCAGGCCACCCAGGCGATGACGAGCAGCATGAGTCCCGCGATGATGCGCCAGAACAGCTCCCAATCCCTGCGCGCCTTCGGCTTGGCCGGGGCCGCTGCCTGCTCCTGCTGCGTGGTCCGACTCATTTTGATGCTCAGCCCCGGCTTGGCGGTAAGGGCATAAACTTCGCTTAGCCCTCATGGGAGAGTTCCTGCCCCCGCAATGCGGACCGCGGGATTGATGCGAATATTACAATACTACGCGAGATGTTTACGCGGTCTTGTTGCCAACCTCGGGGACGAGTGCATCCACGCCTTCGGTCGTATAACCGTAGCGGCGGTAGTAGCGGCCGCCGTAGCCCCGGTACTCGCCGTAGTACTTGTTCGCGCGGTCGACATCGAGCTGGTTCAGCACCGCGCCCAATCCGACGAGCGCCGGTTCGCTCACGCGTTTCATCTGCTCCAGGCCGTGACGCGCCATCGGATAGGGCGTGCTGTCCGCCTTCACCACATACACGACCGAGGAGGCGTACTGCGACAGCACCAGCGCGTCGCTGACCAGCTGCAGCGGCGGACTGTCAATGACGAGCACGTCGAACGCCTGCTTCAGCGTCTGCATCACTTCGGAGAATCGGTGTGACGAAATCAGTTCAAGGGGATTGAGCGGCACCCGTCCCGACTGCAGCACCCACAGGTTTGAATTTTCCGCCGGATAGACGCACTCGTCGAGCGGCGCCGTGCCTGCCACGAGTTCCGACAGGCCCGTGCGGTGGGCGTCCCCGCCGAGCACCTGCGCGATTTTCGGCCGACGCATGTCCGCTTCCACGAGCAGGGTCTTCTTGATCTGCGAAAACGCGAACGCCAGGTTGCAGGCGACCGTGGTCTTGCCTTCCTCCGGCAGCGAAGACGTCAGCAGCACCACTTTTTGCGGCGAATCTATCCCCGAAAGCAGCAGGTCGCTGCGTATGCTGCGTATCCCCTCGGCAAACGCGCCCTGGTTTTCCTCCATAAACAGCCGCGCGATTGGAACACCCGGTCTCGCCTGCATCCGCGGCAGCACGCCGACCGCCTTGACTTCGAGCTTGGACTCGACCTCGTGGCTGGTCTTTACCGTGATATCGAGTTGCTCGAGCAGCAACGCGATCGCCACCGCAATCGCCAGCGCCACGAGCATGGCGATACCGATGATATTGCGCTTGTTGGGCCCGTAAGGCGCCTTGGGCTGGATCGCCGGATCGATCACGCGCGCGATCGCCGACGGTACATCCCCGGTGTTGGTCTCCTTGGCGCGCTGCGTGAACAAGTCGTACAGCTGGCGATTGGACGCCACCTCGCGCTCCAGCCTGGCCAGCGTGAACTCTTTGCGGTTGTAGTCCTGGCTCTCGGCTTTCGCCCTCGCGAGCGCGCGCTCCAGCGAAGCCTCGTTCGCCTTGGCGACCTCGTAATCCTTCACTACCGCATCGACCACCGTGCCGACCTGGCGCCGCACGTTGTCGCGCACCGCCTTGAGGTCAGATTGGGCGGCGACCATTTTCGGGTGCTCGGGACCGTAGCGTTTCGATGCCTCGCTGACCCTTCGTTCGGCCTCGGCCTCGGCCTCCTTGAAACGCGCCATGACCGGATTTCTCTGCACCACGGACAGGGACTCCAGCGCCACCGCCGATCCCTGCCGCGCGATATTCACCTGGTTGTAGAGCGCCTCGGCATCCAGGCGTTTGCGGCGCGCGTCGTCCAGCGAGTTCTGCAGTTCCTCCAATTGCCGGATTGCCCCCGAAACCGAAACCCCTTTCTCCACCACGATCTTTTCCTGTTCGCGGAAAGACTGCAGCGCACGTTCCGATTCGTTCAGCTTGTTTTTCAGATCCTCCGCCTGGTCCTTGAGAAAGGACATCGAACGCCGCGTGGTCTCGCCGCGCGCCTCAAGATCGGAGACGATGTAAATCATCGCCAGCGTGTTCGGCACGCGCTCGGCGAGCACCGGATCGTGCGAATCGAAGCTCAGCTTCACCAACTGGGTGTTCTTCACCGGCTGCAGGCTGATTTGTCCCATCACCTGCGCCACCACGCCTTCCTCGAGATCCCCCTGATTGGGCGCCTTGACGGGTGCAGCGCTGGGAAGAAATTGCGCCGGCACCCAGTCTGCATACCAGGGTTTGGCCTGCTGCGTCGGGTCATACTCCCGATGCTTGGTCAACTGCATCGTGCGCACCAGCCGTTCGGCGAGCTCGCGCGACTTGATGATTTCGAACTGCGTCAGGAAATAATCGCGCGTCGTGCCGTTGTAGGCCTCGAACAACTCCTGGGTGGAGATGACTTTGGGCTTGCCCATCTCGAGCATCACGGTCGCGGTGGCGCGATAGATGGGCCGCAGGCTGGAGGCATACATCGCCGCGAGCATGCCAACGGCGATCACGACCATGAGTATGCCCCACTTGTAACGATTGAGCATGCGCAGGTAGCGCACTACGTCGGGCGGCGTCGGCTCTCCCCGGATCGGCGTAAAAGCAGGCAGCTGCAACTCCCGGTTAGTGGCTCTATTCATGATTTTTGACGACGTCCAAAGTCGCGCGCCGCGGCGACCCGGATGGGGCGGAAGCAGACTTTCATTATTCGAATTGCGCAAACGTGCATAAGCGGGCAACCAACACTCGTCGTGGTGTCATGGATGTATACGGTTCGCCAATCTACAGTGTTCCCCAGTGGTTACAAAGCCATGCAGCGTCTATTTGACAAAGTTTTACAGATTGGACCCGGATCCCGCCCACGCTTCGCACCCGGCCTGCTTCGACCCCGCAAAATAAGGCCGCGGTATCGGCACGCGTCCACGACCGCTACGATCGGGCCTAGCCCCGCTTCAGTTGCATCCCGGCGAAAAAGGACGATCAAACTTTTCAGTTTGGCAGCGGATGGTGGAATTGACTGTCACAACACGGCAGGATGCGCTTGGCGCCTGGGGGCCATCTCTTCGGCAGCACGCATGGACTACTGAAACTACTGAAGCCCGGCGCACCACAAGCAAGCAATGGGCGCGGACACCTGCGGGCCGCGCCAATCCGGTGTCGACTGCCGGTAGGGTCCGGCGGCTGGTATCATGGCGTGCATACTTCAGCTTCCCGGTTCTCTTCCCCAATGAAATTCTGCCCCGATTGCGGCGCCAGCGTTACCCTCAAGATACCCGCGGGCGATAGTTTCCCGCGCCATGTGTGCGCAGCCTGCGGCACGATTCATTATTCCAACCCCAAGATGGTGATCGGCTGCATCCCCGAGTGGGACAGCAAGATCCTGCTGTGCAAGCGGGCCATTGAGCCGCGTCTGGGTTACTGGACCCCGCCCGCCGGCTTCATGGAAAACGGCGAGACCACCGAGGAGGGTGCGCTGCGCGAGACGCTGGAGGAAGCCAACGCGCGGGTCGAGATCGGCGATCTGTACACCATGCTGTCAGTGCCCCAGGTCAACCAGGTGCATATTTTCTACCGCGCCCGGCTGCTCGACCTGGAATTCGCGCCAGGCCCGGAAAGCCTGGAGGTGGCACTGTTCGAGGAGGCGCAGATCCCGTGGAAAGAGATCGCTTTTCGCACCATCTCGACCACGCTCAGGCACTACTACGCGGACCGCAAACAAGGACACTACGGCTGCCACTCCGGCGCCATATTGCCGATGAAATGAGCCTGCCCGCGCAAGCCTCCCTTTTTGCATGCCGCGTCTGGATTGCGGTCGCATGCCAAGCGCGGCCGTTGCGCGCTCTGCGCGCCAACCGTGGTTTTGGTACGGATAAAAAACGCATCCGTACCAAAACCACGGTTATCGGCAAAAACAAACGCTGTTTGGGTATTATTCAAGATCGCCGATCGCGCACGGATGCGCTTTTCATCCGTGCGCGATCGGTGATCCGCGCGGCCGGGACGCCGACCGCGCAAGTTCCGTCGCCGCATCTAGCCGTATAAGTCGGCGCACGCGATACTCAACAAACCGTCAAATCTCCGGCGTGGCGTTGATCTTGTGGATGGACAGATCGGCGCCGTTGAATTCCTCCTCTGCGTCCAGGCGCAGGCCGACGGTGGCTTTGAGCACGCCATAGACCAGGGCGCCGCCGACCAGCGCGACCATGATGCCGAGCGCGGTGCCCGCGAGTTGCGACATGAAGCTCACTCCGCCCATGCCGCCCAGCGCCTTGAGGCCGAAAATCCCCGCGGCGATGCCGCCCCAGGCGCCGCACAGGCCGTGCAGCGGCCATACGCCCAGCACGTCGTCGATCTTCCAGCGGTTCTGCGTCAGCGTAAACATGTTGACGAAAATGAAGCCGGCCACTGCGCCCACCACGAGCGAGCCTATCGGATGCATCACATCGGACCCGGCGCACACCGCAACCAATCCGGCGAGCGGGCCGTTGTGCACGAAGCCCGGGTCATTGCGCCCCGCAACCAGTGCCGCCAGCGTGCCGCCGGCCATCGCCATCAGCGAATTGATCGCCACCAGGCCGCTCACCTTGTCCAGGGTCTGCGCCGACATCACATTGAAGCCGAACCACCCCACCGACAGAATCCAGGCGCCGAGCGCGAGGAACGGAATGCTCGAAGGCGGATGCGCGGTCATACCCTTGCCGTCCTTGCTGTAGCGGCCGCTGCGCGCGCCAAGGAACAGCACCGCGACCAGCCCGATCCAGCCGCCGACCGCATGTACCACGACGGAGCCGGCGAAGTCGTGGAACTCCTCGCCGAACGCCGCCTTGAGCCAGGCCTGCACGCCGTAATGCTGGTTCCAGGCGATGCCTTCGAAAAACGGGTAAATGAAGCCAACCAGCAGGAAAGTGGCCGCGAGCTGAGGGTAGAACCGGGCGCGCTCGGCGATGCCGCCGGAAACGATGGCCGGAACAGCTCCGGCGAAGGTCAGCAGGAAGAAGAACTTCACCAGTTCGTAGCCATTCTTCTGCGCCAGATGCTCGGCCCCGTTGAAAAAGCCCACGCCGTAGGCGATCGCGTAGCCGATGAAAAAATAGGCGATCGTCGAGACCGAAAAATCGGACAGGATTTTTACCAGCGCGTTGACCTGGTTCTTCCAGCGCACGGTACCCAGTTCGAGAAACGCGAAGCCGGAGTGCATGGCGAGCACCATGATTCCGCCGAGCAGAATGAACAGAACGTCGGCCCCGGATTTCAAACTTTCCACAATGCACCTCCCTCAAAAAATTTATAATGCACAGGCAATATCCGTACCCGAAAAGCGTGGTATCGACATTCATTGATTTCAGGGCATAAATAACCGAAAACCGGGTATCTCAATGCTCCAATTTAGTGCGCAAGGTCATTTCACGCACCCTTATAGTGCCATCATGTTGCCGATCGAGTACGGGTGCTGCGATGATTCTCTGGCTTGAACGCGACGATCCTTTCCCGCGGCTCGATACTGCGCTAAGGCAGCCCAACGGCCTGTTGGCCGCGGGCGCCGATCTTTCGCCGGAACGTCTGCTCTCTGCCTACCGCCAGGGCATTTTTCCCTGGTATTCCGAGGGCGAACCGATACTTTGGTGGAGCCCAGACCCGCGTATGGTGATGTTCCCGGCCGAATTGAAAATCTCGCGCTCGCTCGCCAAGTCTCTGCGCAACCGCCGGCACGAGATACGCTACGACAGCGCGTTCGAGGCGGTGATGCACGGTTGCGCGACCCGGGGTGCCGACCAGTCCGCGGGCGGAGCGGGTGAGGGCGGCACCTGGATCACGGACGCGATGCGCGCCGCCTACCTGCAATTGCACGAACTCGGCTATGCGCACTCGGTCGAGACCTGGATAGCCGGAGAACTGGCGGGCGGCCTGTATGGCGTAGCCATAGGCCGCATGTTCTACGGCGAATCCATGTTCACCCGGGCGCGCGACGCGTCCAAGATGGCGATGGCGCATCTGGTGCGGCGCTTGGAGCGCCAAGGCTGCGGCATGATAGATTGCCAGATGCATACCGCACACCTCGCCAGCCTGGGCGCACGCGCGATCCCGCGGGAGGAATTTTCACAGCGGCTGCAGGAATTGGTAGACTACCCCGCGACACCGATGAAATGGAACGCGCCGGACGCCGATATTGATGTCACTGCTTAACGATCTGCCGCATGCGGTACTGCAGTTCTATGTGACCGCGCCCTATCCCTGCAGCTATCTGCCGGAGAAGCTGGCGCGCTCCCAGGTCGCCACGCCCAGCCACCTGATCTCCAGCGAGGTATACGGCGGGCTGGTGCGGGCCGGGTTTCGCCGCAGCGGTATTTTCACCTACCGCCCTTACTGCGACACCTGCCGCGCCTGCGTGCCGGTGCGCATCCCGGTAGCCAGGTTCGAGGCCACGCGCGCCCAGCGGCGCGCATGGAAGCGCCACGCCGCACTGGACGCCTCGTCGCAAAGCCTGCGATTTCGCAACGAGCATTACGCGCTTTACCTGCGCTACCAGGCCTACCGCCATTCCGGCGGCGGCATGGATCAGGACAGCCGCGACCAGTATTCGCACTTCCTCCTGCAAAGCCGGGTCAACACGCGCCTGATCGAATTTCGCGAAGCGGGCAAGCTGATGATGGTCTCCATCATCGACACCCTCGGCGACGGGGTGTCCTCGGTCTATACCTACTTCGAGCCGGACATCGCCGCAGCCAGCTTCGGCACGTACAACATCCTGTGGCAGATCGAGCAGTGCCGCAGCCTGGGCCTGCCCTATCTCTATCTCGGCTACTGGATCAGGAACAGCCGCAAAATGGCCTACAAGGCCAAGTTCCAGCCGATCGAGGGACTGATCGGCGGCGAGTGGCGCGAGCTCGGAGCAAAAGACTTCGAATAGGCAGTTCGGACGACGCGGTAGGAAACGATGCAGTGCCAGAGCTTGCGCGGACGGCGACCCGTCCGCGCGGATCGTTGATTGCGTGCGGACGAAAAGCACGTCCGCACGCAATCAACGATCTTGTATGAAAGCAACCCCAAGGCGCGGTTGCTTTTATCAATAACCGTGCTTTTGGTACGGATACGCTTTTCATCCGTACCAAAAGCACGGTTGGCGCGCGGAGCGCGCAATGGCCACCTGGTGAAATTGTCTGACGTCGCGGGAAACGTTGATCTACAGAGCACGAACCCATTCCGTATCTGCCGTCTTGTAACACATCTCACCTCAATCCCCCTCTCGCTGTAAAATCGCGCCATGCTGTATTCGCTGGCACGCCCCCTGCTCTTCGCGCTGGATCCCGAGGCCGCGCACGACCTCGCGCTGGCTTCGCTCAAACTCGCCGAGCGCGGCGGCATGGCCTCGCTGCTGGCCGAAACGGCACCGGCGCCGCGCGTCAAACTCATGGGACTGGAATTTCCGAACGCGCTCGGCCTGGCCGCGGGTCTGGACAAGAACGGCGAGTACATCGACGCGCTGGCCGCAATGGGCTTCGGTTTCATCGAAATCGGCACGGTGACGCCGCGGCCGCAGCCGGGCAATCCGAAACCGCGCCTGTTCCGTCTACCCGAGGCCGAGGCGCTGATCAACCGCATGGGCTTCAACAACCACGGCGTGGAGCAACTGCTCGCGAACGTGGCGCGCGCGCGCTTTCGCGGCGTCCTGGGCATCAACATCGGCAAGAATTTCGACACACCGATCGCACGCGCCGCCGACGACTACGAGCTGTGTCTGGCGAAGGTGTATGCGCAGGCGAGCTATGTCACGGTGAACGTGTCCTCGCCCAATACCAAAGACCTGCGCCAGCTGCAGGGCGCGGACGAGCTCGGCGCCCTCGCGGGAAAACTGAAGACCGAGCAGAAGCGCCTTGCCGACGTGCACGGTCGCTACGTGCCGCTGGTACTCAAGATCGCGCCCGACCTCGACGACGCCGAACTCGAGGCCGTCGCCAAATGCCTGTTGCGGCACCGGCTCGACGGCGTCATCGCCACCAACACCACGCTTTCGCGCGCAGGCGTAGCGGGCCTGCGGCACGCCGAGGAACAAGGCGGATTGTCCGGCGCGCCGCTGCGCGACGCGTCGACGACGCTGATTGCGAAGCTGGCGCGTCTGCTCGACGGCGGGCTGCCCATCATCGGCGTCGGCGGCGTGATGAGCGCTACCGACGCGCGCGCCAAGCTCGCGGCCGGCGCCAGCCTGGTGCAGATCTACACCGGCTTCATCTACCGCGGACCGCAACTGGTCGGGGAAATCCTGCGCGAATTCGCCGCCGCCAGACCATGACCGGGCGCGCCCTCGCCGATCGCATCGATGCGCTGCTGCCGCAGACCCAGTGCACGCTATGCGGCTACCGCGGCTGCCTGCCTTATGCCCGAGCCATTGCGGCGGGCGCGGCCGAAATCAACCAGTGCCCGCCCGGCGGCGCCGCCGGCATCGCCAAGCTCGCCGCACTGCTCGGACGCGAAGCGATGCCGCTCAACCCCGGCAATGGCACGGAAAAACCGCGGGCTGTCGCACTGATCGACGAAGCACGCTGCATCGGCTGCACCCTGTGCATCCAGGCCTGTCCGGTGGATGCCATCGTCGGCGCCGCAAAACTGATGCATACCGTGATGGTCGAATGGTGCACCGGATGCGGCCTGTGCCTGCCGCCCTGCCCGGTCGATTGCATAGACATGCTGCCCCTGCCGCAGCCGGAAGCGATCTGGACGCAGCATCTGGCCGATGCGGCGCGCGCGCGTTTCCAGTTCCGCGGCCGGCGCCTCGCCCGGGAACAGGAGGAGCGCGCCGAGCGTCTGGCGCGCAAAGCGCGGAAGAAGCTGGGCGAAGCCCTGCCCGACGCGAAAAAGGCGGTGATTCTCGCCGCGCTGGAACGCGCCAAGGCGCGGAAAGCCGGCATGACCCCGCGAAACACGGAACACCTGCCGCCGCAGGTCGCAGCCGAGATCGCAGCGATAGCCGCGCGCCGCGTTGCGGCAAAAAAGCGATGAATTCCGCGAAACGACGCAAGATCTTCGAGCGCTTCCAGAGGGCAAACCCCGAGCCGCGCGGCGAACTCGAATTCCGCACGCCGTTCGAACTCCTCGTCGCCGTGATCCTGTCGGCGCAGGCGACCGACAAGAGCGTGAACCTGGCAACGCGCGGCCTGTACCGGGTGGCGCGCACCCCGCAACAAATGCTGGCTCTCGGCATGGAGGGCCTGATAGCGCATATAAAGCGCATAGGCCTTTACCGCACCAAGGCGAAGAACATACTCGCCACCTGCGCGTTGCTGCTCGAGCAGCATGCCGGCCAGGTGCCGCGCGAGCGCGCGGCGCTGGAGCAGCTTCCCGGGGTCGGCCGCAAGACCGCCAACGTGGTGCTGAACATCGCCTTCGGCGAAGCGACGATCGCGGTGGACACGCATATTTTTCGCGTCTCCAACCGCAGCGGCATTGCGCCCGGGAAGAACCCGCTCGAGGTCGAGCAGAAACTGCTGAAATTCGTGCCGCCGGAGTTCCGCCTGCACGCCCACCACTGGCTGATCCTGCACGGGCGCTATGTCTGCAAGGCGAGAAAACCGGAATGTCCGCAGTGCGCGATCGCGGATCTGTGCGAGTTCAAGACCAAGACACGCGCGGCCTGAGCACGAGCCCGCCAGCCGCCATGTTCAATCCCACCCGCGATCAGGTCCGACAGTTTTTTTTCGACGCCTGGCGCAAGCACCGCGAACGCGAGGTGCTCTCCGGGATCGACCTCCTCGCGGTGGACGTGATCCTGCTGCATCCTGAATACCACCTGGTGCTCGACGACCCCGAGCGCTACCAGGAGCGGGAGTACCGGCCCGAGGCGGGCGAAACCAACCCGTTTCTGCACATGAGCATGCACCTCGCGATCGAGGAACAGTTGTCCATCGACCAGCCACCGGGCCTGAAAGCGCAATTCGCGCGCCTCGCCGCGAAATTCGGGGACCGGCACGCGGCTTGTCATCAAGTCATGGAATGCCTTGCCGAAACCGTGTGGCGCGCGCAGCGCGACGGCACCGCGCCGGACGCGGCGGCCTATCTGGAATGCCTGAAACGGCGCTAGCAGGGTGTCGAAAAAGGGGGCACGCCCCCTTTTAGATCCCCCATCTTTGCGCTGCCTATAATCGCTTCCCTCTGAAACAACTTTCGCTTATTGCCCGGTATCGTACTCGGGAAGCGATTACAGGCAGCCTGCTAGGACTACTGCACCAGCCGGTGCAACGGGATGATTTTCAATTTCCCGCCCAGGCCGCTGAGGTAGCTCGCCACGTCCTGAATGTCCTGCGCCGACAGCGCCCCCGCCTGGCCGCTCATTACCGGATTCTTGCGCGCGCCGGATTTGTAATCGCTCAGCACGCGCGCGAGGTAGTCCTGATGCTGGCCGGCCAGGCGCGGAATATCGGCCGAAACCGGCGTGTTGAAATCGGCACCGTGACAGGCGGCGCAGGGCTTGGCTTTTTGCTCGCCCGCGACGGCATTGCCGCCGGCGTGGGCGAATTGGCTGCCGAGTGCCAACAGAGCGAATAGAAGTGCGGCTTTCATGGTCGCTCCTTGTGTTCACTGGAGTAATAAGCGGCGAGATCCGCCATATCCTGCGCGGACAGGCTTTGCGCAATGGCGCGCATCGAGGGATGGCTGCGCGCCCCGGATTTGTAGGCCGCGAGCGCGTTGACGATGTAGACCGGCTGCTGCCCGGTGATCATCGGCACGTGATAGACGTGCGGAAAGGCGGTCTTGTAGTCGGGAATGCCATGACAGCCAGCGCACATCGAAATCTTGCTCTTCGCCGCTTCCGCGTTGCCCACCGGCGCCTGCGACAGCGCCGGGCCGGCCGCCAGGAGCAGCATGAAACCCAGAATTGTTTTCATCGTTCTCGCTTTCAATGAGCGGTTTACAAACCGGATCTCCGGCCGTTATTTGCCGCCGATATTCAAAGGCCGTGGATTCTATACGATAGGCATCCGGCGAGTAAAGTGCGTGCCTGCGCCACACCCCGCGCACGCGGGTAGCGAGATGTGGCGCGGCCGCTCGTCGTATAATGCTTGTTTCATTTCAGGGTATTGCCATGCGTTTCCACGGTTCCGCCAACTACATCTCGACCGACGACCTGACCCTCGCCGTCAACGCCGCCGTCACGCTGCAACGCCCGCTGCTGATCAAGGGCGAGCCCGGAACCGGCAAGACCATGCTGGCGGAGGAAGTGGCGAAGGCGCTCGGCCTGCCCATTTTCGAATGGCACATCAAGTCCACCACCAAGGCGCAGCAGGGCCTGTATGAATACGACGCGGTATCGCGGCTGCGCGATTCGCAGCTCGGCGACCCGCGCGTACACGACATCAACAACTACATCGTCAAAGGCACCCTGTGGGAGGCGTTCAACGCGGACCAGCCCGTGGTGCTGCTGATCGACGAAGTCGACAAGGCCGATATCGAGTTCCCCAACGACCTGCTGCGCGAACTCGACCGCATGGAGTTCTACGTCTATGAGACGCACGAGCTGGTCAAGGCCAAGCACCGCCCGATCGTGTTCATCACCTCGAACAACGAAAAAGAACTGCCCGACGCCTTCCTGCGGCGCTGCTTCTTCCATTACATCCGTTTCCCGGACAAGGAAACGATGGAGAAAATCGTCGATGTGCACTTCCCCGGCATCAAGAAGCACCTGCTGCGCGAGGCGCTGGAGGTGTTCTTCGAGGTGCGCGAAGTGCCGGGGCTGAAGAAAAAGCCCTCGACCTCCGAACTGCTCGACTGGCTGAAGCTGCTGCTCGCCGACGACATCCCGCCTGAAGCTTTGCGCAGCAAGGACAAGAAGACCATCATCCCGCCGCTGCACGGCGCGCTGCTCAAGAACGAGCAGGACGTGCATTTGTTCGAGCGGCTGATCTTCATGTCGCGGCACAACCGGTAACGCGACGGCACCGGCGGCAGCGGCGCGATCATGCTGATCGATTTCTTCCTCAAGCTGAGACAGGCCAAGGTCCCGGTCACGACCAAGGAATACCTGATGCTGATCGAGGGCATGCAAAAGGGCGTGGTCGGCGCCTCAATCGACGATTTCTACTATTTTTCGAGGACGTGTCTCGTCAAGGACGAGGCCAACTTCGACAAATTCGACCGCGCCTTTGGCGAGTATTTCAAGGGCGTCGAGGCGATCATGGGCGTGGAAGCCGACATCCCGCTCGAGTGGCTGCGCAAGCAGGCCGAACTCAACCTGAGCCCCGAGGAAAAAGCCAAGATCGAGGCCATGGGCGGCTGGGAAAAGCTCATGGAAACGCTCAAAAAAAGACTGGAAGAACAAAAAGGCCGGCACCAGGGCGGCAGCAAATGGATAGGCACCGGCGGCACCTCGCCTTACGGCGCTTATGGCTACAACCCCGAGGGCATACGCATCGGCCAGGAGGGCTCGCGCAACCGCTCGGCGGTGAAAGTATGGGATCAGCGCGAATACCAGAACCTCGACGACCAGGTGGAACTCGGCACGCGCAACATCAAGGTTGCGCTAAGACGCCTGCGCCGCTTCGCCCGCGACGGCGCGCCCGAAGAGCTCGACCTCGACGGCACCATCAGCTCCACCGCGAAGAAAGCCGGGATGCTGGACATCCTGATGCGGCCGGAGCGCCACAACAAGGTCAAGGTGCTGCTGTTTTTCGACATCGGCGGCTCGATGGATGACCACATCAAGCTGTGCGAGGAGATGTTCTCCGCGGCCAAGACCGAATTCAAGCACATGGAGTATTTCTACTTCCACAACTGCCTGTACGACTACGTGTGGAAGGACAACCGCCGCCGCCACTCCGAGCGCACGCCGACCGTGGACATCATGCACAAGTACGGGCATGACTACAAACTCATCTTCGTCGGCGACGCCACCATGAGCCCGTACGAAATCCTGCAGCCGGGCGGCTCGATCGAATACTCCAACGACGAGGCCGGCGCGGTGTGGATGCGGCGCATGCTCGACGTCTATCCGAAAGCGATCTGGCTCAATCCGGAGCCGGAGCAGCTCTGGCCTTACCGCCAGTCGATCTCGGTGATCCGCGAGATCATGGAAACGCGCATGTACCCCATCACCATCGAGGGCCTGGAGCGCGCGATGCGCTACCTCAGCAAGTAGCGACGGCCCCGGGATTGCATCGCGGCGCGCCTAGACCGGCTTTTTCGCCAGCAGGAAGAACAACGATCCCAATCCCGCCATTACCGCGAGCACGGTAAATCCGGCGCGGTAATTGCCCGTCAGGTCAGCGAGCACGCCCGCGACCATCGGCCCGCCGAGCTGGCCGATCACGATGATCATCGAGGACAGCCCCAGGATCATGCCGATCGAGCGCCGGCCGAAGTAGTCCGCACGGATCGCCTGCATCATCGGCCCGCGCAGCCCCCAGGCGCCGCCGTGGAGCAAGGCGAACGCGGCCAGCATGACCGGTCCGGTGGCGTAGGTCAGCATCAGCAGCCCGGCCGCGTGCATCAGCATGCAACCGGCGGCGATCATGCGCTTTGGGTAACGGTCGCCGATGACCCAGCCGAGCAGGACGCCGCCGATCTGCGCGGCGATCATCAGGGTGATGACGAGCGACGCCTCGGCGACGCTGTAGCCCAGGCCTTCTTTCATGTGCGTGATCGCGTGCACATTGACCGCGTAGACAATGAGCAGCGCAAAGCCGTGGCCCAGCGACAGCAACCAGAATGCGCCGGTGCGCAGCGCCTCGCGCGCGCTGAACTCGCGCTGCGCGGCGGTGTCGGGCCGCGCCGGGTCCGCGGCAGCCGGCGGCAGCCCGTCGACGGTCTCGCCCACGTCTTCCGGGCGCCGCACGAACACCCGCGCCAGCGGCCAGCCGACGGCCATCGCGACCAGGCCGGAGGCAAACGCGGTCGCGCGCCAGCCGTAGGTCTGCATGCTCCAGGCGATCACCGACACGAACATGCCGCCGAAGGCGAGGCCGAGCGAGAGCACCGAGAGCGCGCGGGCGCGGCGCTTTTCGAACCAGTAGATGATCGCGACGTTGATCGGAAAAAAACCGCACAGGCTGGAGCCGAGCGCGATCACGATGAAGGCGACGTAAAAGCCTGCGATGCTGTCGATCTGGGCGAGCAGCAGGAAGCCGAGACCGAAGGTGAGGATGCCGACCCGTATCATGCCCTGCGGCCCGAACCGGTCCACCACCCAGCCGAGCACCGGGCCCAGCACCGCCGACTCCATCGGCTGCATCACCGCCGCACCCGAGAGGGCGGTCTTGCTCCAGCCCAGCTCTTCCGCGAGAACGGCGAAGTAGACGCCGAATGCCTGATGGAGCAAAGCCGATTGTATGAACTGGATGCCGCTGCCCGCGGCGACCATGCGCCAGCCGTAGAATATCTTCATGTGAGGAACGCAGGATGGCCAGCGCGGTCCATGGCGCAGCCGAAGCCACCAACCGGACCCGGCAGTCGATTCATTCGCTGTCGCGCTGTGGCGGCGGCGCGACCTTGATCGCTTCCTCGATGGTGGTGAGGCCCGCCGCGACTTTCATCGCGGCGCTGATCCGCAGCGGCTTCATGCCTTCCTTGTAGGCCAGCTCGCGCATGCGCGCAAGATCGGCCTTGGCATCGACCAGGCGCTTCATCGCCGGCGACATCAACAGTATCTCGTAAATGCCGATGCGGCCGGTATAGCCGGTGTTGCGGCATTCCAGGCAGCCGACCGGACGGAATATGTGTGCCGGGCGCTTGGCCTTCCACGGCGCGACGAACTCCTCCCAGGTCAGATCCTCGGCGCGGGCGTCGTCGTAAGGCACTTTCTGCTTGCAATGCGGGCACAGGGTGCGCACCAGGCGCTGCGCCATCACGCCGAGGATGGTGGAATTGAGCAGATAAGCCGGCACCCCCAGGTCCAGCAGCCGGGTGATCGCCGACGCCGAATCGTTGGTGTGCAGGGTCGAGAGCACCAGATGCCCGGTAAGCGCCGCCTGGATCGCCATGTCCGCGGTCTCCAGATCGCGGATCTCGCCCACCATGATGATGTCGGGGTCCTGGCGCATCAGCGCGCGCACGCCGTCGGCAAAACCGAGGTCGATGCCGTGCGTGACCTGCATCTGGTTGAACGCCGGCTCCACCATTTCGATCGGGTCTTCGATGGTGCAGACGTTGACGTCCTCGGTGGCCAGGGTCTTGAGCGTCGAGTACAAGGTGGTGGTCTTGCCCGAACCGGTAGGCCCGGTGACCAGGATGATGCCGTGCGGCGCCGCGGTCATCTGGCACCAGCGCGCCTGGTCCTCCTCGGAGAAACCGAGCTCGGCGAAATCCTTGACCAGCACCTCCGGATCGAACACCCGCATCACCAGCTTCTCGCCGAACGCCGTGGGCATGGTCGACAGGCGCAGCTCGATTTCCTGGCCGTCGACCGTGCGGGTCTTGATGCGCCCGTCCTGCGGCCGGCGCTTTTCCACCACGTCCATGCGCCCGAGTATCTTGATGCGGCTGGTCATGGCGGACATCACCGCGGCCGGAATCTGGTACACCTGATGCAGCACGCCGTCGATGCGAAAGCGCACCAGACCGATGTCGCGCCGCGGCTCCATATGGATGTCGCTGGCGCGCTGGTCGAAGGCGTACTGCCACAGCCAGTCGACCACGTGCACGATATGCTGGTCGTTGGCGTCGTACTGGCGGTTGGAATCGCCCACCTCCACCAGTTGCTCGAAGTTGCCGATGCCGCTGCGCTGGTCGCCTCGTTGCGCCGCGCCCTTGATCGACTTCGCCAGGTTGTAGAACTCGACCTGGTAGCGCGCGATGTCGAGCGGGTTGGCGATCACGCGGCGGATCTCCAGACGCAGAATCGGCTTGAGTTCGCGCTCCCATTCCTTGGTGTAGGGTTCGCAGGTGGCGATCACTGCTTCCTTGGTGTTCACGTCCACCGGCAGGATCTTGAAGCGCTGCGCGTAGGCGTTGGACATGATGTCCGTGACCGCGGAGAAATTGATCTTCAGCGGGTCGATGTGGAAATACCCCAGGCCGACCTTGGCCGCCAGCCACTCGGTCAACAGTTCGAGGTGCAGCAGTTTGTAGGGCGGCAGGAGGGATTTCCATTTCTGGTCCGCGATCACCGCCAGCGGGTGATGATCTGCGCGCTGCATGCGCCGGTCCGCGATCAGTTTGTCCGCCTCGGCGCGCCCGACGATGCCGTCCGCGACCAGGTCGTTCAGTACCTCGGCGAGGCTCAGTTTGCGGTCAGGGGAGGTTTCAGCGGCGGCTTGCATGGATCGAACTATAGCGGCAATGCGCATGGGGTACAAATTGCCGCACCTTTGCGACAGGGAGAGATGCCTCCTTTCGCCTCCCCCGAAGGGCCGCTTCAGAGGTTGCGAAACGGCCTCAAACACCTGTGAACCGCGCGGGTATTCACACTGTCGATTGTGTTAGCATTGCCGTCCTTTGCCGCAGCACCATGGTTCGCGCGGCAGACATCGGCCGTTATTTATTTCTTGCGCGAACGGGAATCCGCCCGGCGCAGCCATCACTCACAGGAGCATGCAATGATCAAAGTTGGAGACCGCCTGCCGGAGGGCAAGCTGAGCGAAGCCACCGAATTCAACGAAGCTGCCGGATGTCCGTTGAACCCCCACGACATCAGCGTCACCGAAGCGACCAAGGGAAAGAAAATTGCGATTTTCGCGCTGCCCGGCGCCTACACCCCGACCTGCTCGGCCAAGCACGTGCCGAGCTACGTCGCCAACTACGACAAACTGAAGGCCAAGGGCGTGGACGAAATCTGGTGCGTGG
>Ga0334722_10000871_pt1 | contig 41265 bp, 45 predicted proteins | sample C3_bottom_MG_FD_207210 | JGI IMG/M metagenome (GOLD analysis project Ga0334722, IMG submission 207210) | Sediment microbial communities from Yellowstone Lake, YNP, Wyoming, USA - C3_bottom | ecosystem: Environmental > Aquatic > Freshwater > Lake > Sediment | place: USA: Wyoming | collected...
ATACTGATTCTCCTGTACCATTTAACATACCAATTGAATTTAAAGGTGAACCAAAATATGGTGACCATGAAATACGAATCACTTTAAGATACAAAGATTCCTTACGAAATGAAATTTTTAAAACATACGATACTAAAATTTCCATTCCAGATATGACAGAAAAAACTAAACAATCTAGCTTTGATATAATGGCATATTCTCAATTCATAATTTTAGGTGTAATTGCAATAATTGGAGTTGTATCATTTTCTCAGATTAAAAAAAGAAAAACAGACTCTTCTAAGACTAGTTAACTAAAATTGGATTTTTACCACCTTAAACTATAAAAAGAATATATTCAATTCAAGAAGTTTGTAATTATGGTATCGGAGGAAATTGAAATTCCAAAGGAATTAGATCCCTTCATTCTAGATAAAGCAGAAGAAACCTTTCTAGGTCAAAAAAATGGTGCAAAAAAACAATATCGATATGGAAATTTGCACATACGAGAATACGATGACAAATTTCTAGTTCACATGGATAAAGTTGATCCTCGAGAAAATCCTATAGGACATTTGGTTTTAGATTCGCCTGAGATATTGGTTGGATTAGCTTCTGCAGCAATAGGAGGCGCAAAAATTGCTTCATACATTTACAAAAATAAAAAAAATTCAATTTTTGTAAAACAATCTTCTATAATATCAGGATTAATTTCATCCTTAGTATTTGGTTATCTAGGTTATTCTATTTCTAAACGAATTAAAAAACAATAGGTAGATTGTTACTTGGCTACTTTACGAACTATTCGTGTATTCTTCAAACTAGTACCGATAATTCTTGCCCTACGAAAAGATAGAAAAGAATGGGTGAAGACTGAAGGAAAAAATGTTGACGTTGAAAAATATAGAAAAAATGCCAGACGAATCCTTAACACTTTCATTTCATTAGGCCCTGTATACATTAAGCTTGGTCAATGGTTATCATCAAGGGCAGACATATTGCCTCAACCTTACTTGGAAGAGCTTGCAAAGCTACAAGATGATGTTCCTGTAACATCTTTTGAAAAGGTAAAACCAATTATTGAAAAGGAATTAGGACCAATTATCCAAAAATTTGATTCAATAGATGAAAATGCAATATCTGGCGCATCTTTAGGTCAAGTTTACAATGCTAAAATAAATGGACAAGCAGTAGTTGTAAAAGTAAAAAGACCAGGAATAGAAAAAACGGTTGAAGAAGATCTCAAAGTCTTAAAAAAAATACTTCCAATTGCCCTTAAATTTGTCGATCCTAATCTTAGATTTTCTGTTCGTGGAATGCTGGCACAATTTATCGAAACAATACATGAAGAGATGGATTACACTCTTGAATCTTCAAATCTAAAAAAAATCAAAGAAAACGTATCTCATTATGATAACGTTATAGTTCCTTCAGTATATGATGACTATTCTTCAAAAAATGTTCTCACCATGGAATATGTTCCTGGAATAAAAATAACAAATGTTGAGGCTTTAGACGCAAAGGGAATTGACAGGCAAAAACTAGTAATTGACGTTCATAAGGTTTTTTTCACCATGTTGCTTCGCCACTCAATTTTTCATGCTGATCCTCATCCAGGCAATATTTCAGTATCAGATAATGGCTCTCTGATTCTCTATGACTATGGAATGGTAGGTAGGTTAGACAATGAAACCAGATTACGATTGATTAGATTGTATCTTGCCTTGATCGAAAAAGATCCTCCTAGGACAGTAAACGCAATGGATGATCTTGGAATGTTAATGCCAGATTTCAATCGTTCAGTAATAGAAAGAGCAATCGAGTTGACAATAAGGGGAATGCATGGAAGCAAACCGAGTGAAATGGAAGTTAAAGCTTTGTTAGAGATTGCAAACAAAACAATGAGTCGATTTCCATTCATGCTTCCAAAAAATCTTGCCCTATACATGAGAATGACTTCAATTATTGAAGGAATTTACAAAACTCACAAAGTTGATTTTAAGTTTGTAAATGTTTTAAGAAAAATTCTAGAAGAAGAACATCTAATTAAAGACGCATACATTGAAGAACTAAAGTATTCATTTCAAAGATTTGCAAAATCTATTGATGCAACTATTTTAATTGCACCTGAATTAAAAAAATTCATTGATGAAAATAGATCTCTTCAACTCTTAAACGCAAAACCTAAGTCAAATACCTTGCTTTCAGGAAGTATTCTATCATCAGCAATTTTTGTTGGTTCTGCATTTCTTTATTCTTCTAATAATGTATTAGGAATATCTGGCATGGTTGGCGCATTAATTGTAATGGGAATATTTACTATATTTAGAAAACATTAGTTACTCTATTGAAATTGGTTTACCTGTTGTAGAAGTAGGAATTTTAATTGTTAGCACACCATCTGTATATTTAGCAGAATTTACTTTTTCTTCTCCTTCTTTTATCTTAATTGGTAATCGAATTTTTTTATCTATAATGTTTGGTCTTTGATTACAAATAATTTCATCTTTACTGGTAGTGCTAATTTTTTTTTCTGCTTTAATGGATAGAATATTTCCATGAATTGTTAATTTAATATCATCTTTGTTAAAACCTGGAATATCTACAGTAATGACTAGATTATTACTTTCCAGATGCATATCAACTGGAGGAAGAACAAATTCATAAAACTCTCGTGATTTGTTACCAATTTCTCGCATAACTTCTTTTGCCATATGTCTTGCAAGACCCATTTTTTCAATTGGAGTAAGTGTAGTTATAAATTTTGATAGATAGTTAATCTAACAAATCTGAAAATTTTTAAAATAATTTGGTGAAGGGTCTTATCTAACATGATTACGCAAGGGTAATATCAAAACCCTTCAACCTTTTTTGAACCTTGGCTAAATTTTTGGACATCACCAAATAGCGTTACCATATATTATGAATTAAATAATGCGTTTGACATGTGGTATGCTTTTTTGATTCAGATCTTACAAACAGTCACTGTTTGATTCAATAATTTTAACTGTCAATTTGGGATTTTATTTTTTTACTTCGTATACATCATACCTTTTCTTTGCCAATAATATGCATGTATTAATTTTCTCAAAGTCATATAGTTTATTAAATTTTAATTGTTGGTAGAGGTTTTTACCTATTACCATTGTATTAGGAAATGCTAGATGATTAATCCTAGCACAAGTATTTACTGGAGAACCAAACAAGTCCTTATCAAACGTAGTTTTAGAATCAGCTACCAGTACACATCCATAGTCTGCACTTATTCTGTAATTTAATTCTGGGAGATCAAAATAAAATAATCTTTCATTTATTACATCTCGTACATTAATCATATTCATTCCACATTCAACTATGTTAGCAAAACTTTGGTTATTGGTATAATTTTTGTTTCCATGAAAATAAAACATCAAACTATCTCCAATATTTTTCATCACTATCCCATCACTTGCTTTTACAATAATTGACATTGAATTTAGAAATGTACTATAATACAAACTAGCTTTTTTTAATGATAGATTTGCTGTAATATTTGTAGAGTTTACTATATCTACAAAACCTACTGCAAAATACTGTGGAACGCCTGAAAAAGATACTACTTCATCAAGTGCATTTCGAAGTTTTGACTTTATGTTACAATCTGAATTATAAACTAACTCTTGTAGTTGAGAATCTTCACTCATATTCAAATTGGTCACTAGCTAATTATAAAATGATAATGTTACAACTGCGGTATGCTAAAATTAATTTAGAAGTAACTGAACCAAAACAATAATTTGCCTGCTTTATGAATTTTTCATCGTAATTTTAAAATTTATTCCTAGATGATGTATGAAAAAATCTCTTTAACTTATCTAATTTGTGAGAATAAGTATTCATGATAACCATCAGATGAAATTACATTTGGGATTGAAATTTCACAAAAATCCAAGTTCTTTTGTGATATGTCCAAGACTATCATTTTACATAAAATTAGTCCTAACCATACCGCAAGGGTACTGGTATTGTAATATAATATCTGAAACTAAACATACTGTGATTCCTAAAGCAATTCTTGCATTAGAGATAGATGGGATCTTAAGAAATTTTGGCATCTCCTTTAAGAGTTCTAGAATTGATTTTCAGGTACAAATACCATGTATAGCTTCCTCTTCTAGGTTAGATCAAATATTTTTTCATAGTAAATATGAAGATGCGTGGTTTGTTTTTACTCATTATGATTCATTTAAAAATACTAGATACCCTCACTAATTATCATTAATTTAGAATTTCAGGATATTCATGATTACACTCAATACATCTACTTTTAAAAAAAGGATACTCTAATTGTTATAAATTGATTATGAAATTATATTTGTCGTGGATTAAAAATAACAAAAAATGGTTTTGGTACATTATACCGTCAGTAATTATAATTTCTCTTATAATAACCACAATTCGAATCAACGATATTGAGGAAGAAAAAATTGAAGGAACTTTTGTAGATAATCAGATTAAAGTCCAAGAAACAATTGTTAAATCCATTTCTAAAAATATCAGTTCAGAATTTGAATTAATCATATCTGAAATGGAAAGTCTTTCAGCTTCTGATACAATACAGGAGGATCTTGGTACTGCAGATTCAAATAAAATAATAAAAGAAACTTTTAAGAAAATGAATTCTATTGCACCTACCGCCCAGATACTTGCAGTAGATGAAAACTCTATAGTTGTTTCACAGGTCAGTCATCATCATACATCATTTGTTGGTAAGAAACTAGAAGGATTATCTTTATTTTTAAATGAACAAAAAAATTCATTAGAATCAAAACCAAAAATATTTACAATCCGTAGTCCTCCCTTCCTTGAACCAGAAATAGCAATTATCAAACCAGTAATTGATAAACAAACACAAATCACAAAGGGGTTTATCATGGTAACAATTCCCCCAAACCAATTTTTTGAAAGGCATGGAAACATCTACGATATTGAATCTCAATTTATAGTGGCATTGGATAAAAATTTTATTATTTTGGTACATCCACAAGCGGATCTAATTGGTCAGAATTTCTACAATGCTTCTATTCAGGAAGATATCAACAGGAATGAAATTCTCAATAATCATTACAAAAATGTTAGAACCGGACAGTTAACCACAGTAATTCTTGAATCAAAGAATGATGAAAATGAAGTAATTGATTCTGGAATTCCAATCGTCGTTAATGGAGAAATTGAGTTCTTGTTTTCCGTAATTACTCCAGTAAAATCCATAAACAAAGAGATTAGTGATATTGTTTTGGCCGACAAACTTCAGACATCAGTTATATTGATAGTTGCCGCAGGTTTTCTTGCAGTATTCTTATTCAAATTCTCTGAAAGCTTCAAAAAAGAAAAATTAGTAATAATAGGTCAATTAGCCTCTAATATTGCCCATGATATGAGAAATCCATTGGGTACAATTAGAAGTTCTTCACAAAGAATTCAAAATCAAAATAAAAACCAAAATAATATAATTGATGATGAAATCTTAAGAATCAATCGTTCCATAAAACGAATGTCTCACCAAGTTGAAGGCGTCTTAAATTATGTGCGCACAACTCCAATCATTCCATCAAAAACATCCGTTAGAAAAATGCTAAATTATTCACTAGAACTAGTGGAAGTTCCAGAAAACATCAAAGTACAACTTCCAGAAAATGATGTAATTATTGAATGTGATTCTGAAAAACTCGAAATAGTATTTGTGAATTTGATCTTAAATGCAGTCCAAGCAATTGGTGATGATCAAGGAACTATTACAATAAGATTAATGGAAAAATCAAATGACATTCAAATTGATTTTGAAAATTCTGGCTCTCCAATTCCTGAGAAGGAAATATCAGAAATCTTCAAACCCTTATTTACGACAAAACTGAAAGGTACAGGTTTGGGATTATCAAGCTGTAAAAATATTATAGAAGAACACAAAGGAAAGATAACTGCAATTTCAAACCCTGTAACCTTTACGATAATACTTCCAAAACAGGTATCTGAATGATGACATTGGAAACTAATTTAATAATAAGAAATTAAGTGAGTATTATGAGTTCTGATAAGAAAATTCTTTTTGTTGATGATGATTTAGACTTTCTGGAGGCTACTCAATTAATGTTAATGGATGAAGGATATGATGTTGTTCCTGCAACAAATGGGGAACAAGCTGTAGAAAAATACAAAGAAATCAAACCCGATATTGTGTTTTTAGATATTAAAATGCCTGGAATTGATGGTTATGAAACATTTTTTCGTATAAACAAATTTGATCCTGATGCAAGAGTGATTTTTACTTCAAGCTATACATTTGATAATGAAAAATTCAAACGCGCCAAAAATCTATCCCTCAAAGGAATTCTTAACAAACCTCTTGAATTTGATGATCTAGAAAAGGCAATAAAAAAATACGCCAAATAATTCTTTAAAAAATTCCAGAGTTTTTGATGGTCTGAAATCTCTGCTTGTAATAATTTTCAGCCTCTTTGAAAAATTCTAAATACCATTTTTGTATCTCTACATCTTTTTCAATGATATTTTGGAGTCTTTTGATGCCATTTTGTGTTTTATCTTTATTAGATGTTGGCCTCTGAAACAACAAAAAAGTATAAAACCAGTATGCAATCTGATCTGCAAGATCCTTCTCAGAAATGGATTCATAATTTCTTTGATATTTTATGTGAATAAATGACATTAACTCGTAGATTGGATTAAAAGGATTTTTCATTGCTGGATTGTCTAAAAGAAGACCCTTGGATAAGATTTGAAGCTTGTACACACCATCTCCAATATTTGATTTAAGAAAATCCCATTTACCAAATATTTTTGGCAGTACATCAGCATATTTTGATGCCATCTTATCAATATCCTTATGACTTAGATCTAGTATATCCAAGCAATACAATATGCCATGTAATGATAAACGATATTGATCTGAAATTTTTTTTATAACGCTATATTCATCCTTAACAACTAGACCAAGATCTAAAACTCCTTCAGAATGTTTTCCTCTATCGATTCTTCCTATCAATAATCTCCGATACTCTTTTTCTTTTGTTCTGATGGCAGAAACATCATTATGAAATCTAATTTTTGCCATTTCCCAAGTGGTACAGATTCCATTTGTGAATAAAATTTGCAAAAGCTTTTGGACATTTTCATGATGTTTTATCTTTGATTTACTAGAACTTCCATAAAGTTTGTGGGCAGTTGGTCTCATGTAGTATTTGTATGCAAGAAGATTTCCATAATGAGTTCCTTGATCAGATTCAGCCATACCGCAACAGGACTGCTATTCTCATATAAAACAATCTAGTAATGTTAACTATCGCCTGTCCCCAAATGTTGGGTTTCTGCGTTTCTTATGCAGAGACCCAACGTCCTATCTCAGAAATAATTTTTTGAAATGGTCATTAAATTAATTTTTCGATAAATTCAAAAAATTATGACAAGATATACATCAAGCATACCGCAACAGGACTGCTATTCTCATATAACAATCTGACTGCTACTAACCATGAATAAAGTTATACTCACAAATGAGACTATACAACCAGAACCAACAAAAAACCTGGTTTCAAGTAATTCACTAAAGGAAGATTCAAAACTAAAAGATCAAAAAAACAATGATTCTCTTTTAGAATCTTGGCCTAAAGGAAAAACAATCTTAAAACATCTTGTGGAAAACCCACCATATCCTGATTTTAGATACTTTTGTCCATCATGTAGTTCATTAGATGTATGTATTCGAGTCAATGAGAAGACTGGAAAAATAAGCGTAGATTGCTTAGAATGCAAAAAATTATGGATAGACGAAAAATTTGTAAAAACTGAGGTATTCAAATTATGTCCCTGTTAACTGTTGAACCACCAATAATCTATGAATCAATTTGTACAAAGCTTTTACAGAACAAGGGACTAAATTTTGTTGGAATTGTAAATAATAAAGGTAGAATTATTGCAGGACAATTAGGAAAAATCTATACCAAATTTGAGGATAAAAACGAGTTGGAAATGTTTTTGATGGAAATAGCACTAGAGTTTTCTATGAAACGTGAGTTTAACAGTAAATTCGGAATTGTTGAATATGTATTTTCAAAACGACGTTCGGGAAACATTTTATGTATCCCCATTAATGAAGCAATCTTGATAATAATCTCAGAAAGTTATATTGGACCTGGAATTATATTGGAAAAATGTATAGCTGTTTTAGAAACTAATTTTAAAGATGGAAATGATGTAAATGAATCTTTATGATACAAAGCCCATTTATTGTTCAAAATGTGGTAAATCTATAGGGGAGATTGAATATGATTCAGAAATTGGTATTCTTCGATGTGGCAGATGTTCAAATCCAATAACTTTAGAAAAAGTATCTGTTTGTGTCTAGACTTTTAGAAATAATCAAGAATTCAAAAAAATAACTTAAAAATAGCTAAATTTGTGAATTACTTATTCTAAACTAATTTGAAGTTCAACAACTACAATATTTTACTAATGCTGATAGATTTTTAATTGCTCAAATTTACATAATTACAACTAATGATTATTGTTATTGAAGGGGGGGATCAGGCAGGAAAAAAAACTCAATCAGAGCTTTTGGCTAAAGCATTGAAAGCAAGAAAACTAAAAGCCAAACTCTTTAGCTTTCCTGATTACTCTACACCTATAGGTAAAGAAATTGAGCGATATCTACATGGTAAGCGTAAATTTCCACCACAGGTAATTCATTGTCTATTAGCTGCAAATAGATGGGAAAAAGTAAATGAAATACAAAAAGCCATTTCAAAAAATTCTGTTCTAATCATGAATAGGTACTACCAATCAAATTTGATTTATGGCTTGATAAATGGATTGAATGCCCGGTGGTTAGAACATCTAGATGCAGGTCTTCCTAAAGCTGATCTTGTAATAGTTTTAGATGTACACCCAAAAGAATCATTTCGTCGTAAAAAATCTAATAGGGATAAATTTGAGAAGAATAAAAAATTTTCACAAAAAGTTTCAAGAACTTATCATGTAATAGCAAAGAAAAAAAATTGGAAATTAGTTGATGCATCACGCTCAAAAGAAGAGGTTCATAAATCCATTCTGAAAATATTTTTAAATAAATTTCTGCCATGAAACAAAGACATCTAGATATCATCGATCCTATTCATGACTTTGTAAGAGCTTATGGTGGAGAAATTAAGATAATTGATAATCCAATTTTTCAACGATTACGAAGAATTAGACAACTTTCAGGAGCATATCTGACGTATCCTGGTGCTCAGCATACAAGGTTTGAGCACTCACTTGGGGTAATGCACATCACAGGACAAGCTGCTCAAGCATTAGAGGAAAAAGGAATAATTAATTCTGATGATATTGAAAATCTTAGATTAGCAGCACTTTTGCACGATATAGGGCATGGTCCATTCTCTCATCTTTTTGAAGAAGTAGCACAACGAAAAAAGAAAAGTTCACATGAACAATTAGGTAGGGATTTAATTTTAAAAACAGAAATTGGTGATCTTATTTCAAAATCTGGTTTTAATAAAAAATTCATAACAAAACTTGCTTTTGGTGATTCCAAACTTCAATTTATGAATGAAATAATTTCTGGTGCATTAAGTGCTGATATCATGGATTACTTACTACGGGATGGTTACTTTACTGGAGCAGAACATGCTAAAATTGATCATAAAAGAATAACACAATCTCTTGACGTATATCATAAAAAACTCGCCCTTGAGAAATCAGCACTATACTCATTTGAATCTATGATGCATTCAAGGTATCAAATGTTCAAAGCTGTCTATTTTCATAAAACAGTTCGATCAGCTGAAGTAATGTTATTAGAATCAATGCGCTTGGCTTACGAGGAATTAGGTCTCTCTTCTATGAGTTTAGATGACTATATCGAACTTACTGATGATTACATGTTAGCAAAATTAATCTCACTGCCAACACATACATCAGATTTGAAGCGTGCTCAGAAAATTGCTACAGACTATCAAAACCGTGAGCTTTTCAAATGTGTTTTTGAAAGAATGCTTACTCCAAACGAACACATTTCTAAAATAAAAACATCTCAATTAAAAAAAGAACTATCAAAAAAGTCAAAAGTTGATGAAAATGAAATTTTTGTAGACAGTTCAGTTACTCCTTCTTTACCACTATCCCCTTCAAAGAGGGAATCAAAATCACTAATCTTGATAACAAGAGCTAATAACAAAGTTTCAGCAAAGGAGATTCCAATATCTCAAATTCCCTTGGTTTCAACAATGTCAGGTTTCATGAATATTCTAAGAGTGTATACTCTTCGCAAAAATAGAAAAAAAGTTGAAATTGCTGCAAAATCAATCCTTGGTGGTCGAAGGTCTTGAGAAAAAGAATTGTAATAAAACTATCTGGTAAAGTTTTTGAAATGAATAATACAAAATTATTAAAAGACTATGCTACATTTCTCGTAAAAATTAGTAAAATATGTCAGCCAATAATTGTTGCTGGAGGAGGAAATATTGCTAGGCATTACATTACTCATGCAAGATCCTCTGGAGCTGATGAATCCACATTGGATGAATTAGGAATAGAAGTTTCCAGACTAAATGCCAAACTCCTAATTTATGCACTACAAAATAGGGCATATCCACATCCACCAATTACTCTTCAAGAGATTAGACATGCAGTTGATAGTGGTCAAATTGTCATTGCAGGAGGATTACATCCAGGTCAAAGTACCAATGGAACTGCAGCCTTAATTGCTGAAAAAATAAAAGCTTCAGAATTTTTGAATGCTACAGATGTGGATGGCATTTATGATTCTGATCCAAACAAAAACAAGAAAGCAAAAAAATTCAAACGAATCGAGCTGAAGAAACTTCGTAGTTTACTTATGCGTGAAGATTCTATAGCTGGTAGCTATGACCTTATGGACATTGTTGCATTAAAGGTAATTGAGCGCTCAAAAATCAAAACACGTGTCCTAAAAGCAGATATTAAAAATCTAGAAAAAGCAATAAAAGGTATCTCCGTTGGAACCGAAATAATAATACCTTAACAATTTTTCAACTTTCATTTTGAACTACAGGATAGCTTTCAGTCCAAATCTCAATTTGCTTTCCACCATATTCTAAAACATCAGAATCTCTTGCTTTTTTAAAAATCTTCATTGCCTCATCTTTTTCTAATACCTTTGATTGAGCTTTGGTGTATCCGTCTTCATCTACTAGAATTGTTACATAACCATCAGCTGTATGAATAACTGCAACGTACACTTCTTCTCCAACAGGTAAAAACTTTCCATCTTTTTTTTTCGTAGTTAATGTTAACATTGCAAACCCAGCTAAATCAAATAAAATCATCTGTGCTTTACTTGCTCTTTCTTTGCCAATTTTTACAGCTTGAAAATATTGCATAATTTAATTTTGTTTTATCACTATAAGCATTTTTTGTCTCAACATTTAAGATATGTAAAAGTAAACTCCTTTCATTGAATCCTAAGATTGTTGTAGGTGGAGTAGTTGCTGCATTTGTAATAATTATTGGAATATTTGTATTTTCAGGCTCATCAATTATAGATGATGTCTCTGGTCGAAGTATTGTATCTTCATCTGAGGCTTCCAGAGAAGCATTACCTCTTAAAATTGAATTAGAAGATATATCTATTTTGGAAGTAAACGAGAAAGCTGCAACAATTGAGGTACAGTTCAAAGTAACTAATCCCAATTACAAAGCAGTTATTCTTCAGACGATCAAGTATGAACTCTATGAAAATAACGTCAAAGTTAAAGCAAGCCAAATTGGAGAACGGCCTATGGGAATGGTGGATAGCTCAGATTACTTTACTATACTTAATGAGCAACCGACCATTCTTAGAGAAACAATTACAATCAAAAATACTGGAAACCTTCCAGAATTTTGGGATGCATTAACCAATAATGCCCCACAATGGAAAATTAAAGGAGAAGCATCTTTCAATCTTAGCTCCATTACAGCCGGGGGAGAAAAAGAGATTACCTTCGAATTTCCATAATAATCTTGTATAGTCAAAGTTCGTTCATGCCGAACAGACATTAGGTTTTGTAGTATTTTTGGCAAAATTCATTAGGAGAATTACTTAAATGACTAAACTTGTTGGTTCATACTCTATCAGAAATTTAATCCAAAGTACTGAATTTCTACTTAAAATTACCAGATCCTTAAATGATGAGATCAATAATCTTGAAAAAATTAGAGATGAAGTAAGACATCAACAAAATGAGGCTACAAAACAAGGACTTCTTGTAAAAAAAATGACAAGTTACATGAGTGAAGAACTTGCAAGGATGGAGATATCAAACTATGAAAATAAAAAGAATTTCTCCGTTTCTCCAAAAATATCAACAAATCTCGAAAAACTTACAGGAACTGAAACTAAGCTACGAGTTTTACGAGGACGATTAACTGAATTTATTGAGGGTGGTGATGAAGAATCACTAAAGGCAACAGATACATCACTATCCATAGAATTAAAACAATATGAATCATTTTTGCTTACATTAACTACTACGTTGAATGAGAAAATAGCAAGTCTTGAAAAAATTGCCAGTAGAATAAATGCAGAAAAAAGAGAATCCGAACAACAAAAACTTCTTCTGAAAGAGATGGTTGAGTTATTCAATGATGAAATTGAGGATCTTGAACATACCCTCAAGGAATTAAAGGAATAATTTCCATTTTTTAGGAACAAATTGGTATTGTATCATAAAACTAGAAAATTATGATTATTTGTTTAAAACAAAAAAAATTGGGCAAAGTTATATATCATCCAATAACTTGCATTCACCAAATGGCAGAAGCAAGTATGGCAGCATATGGTTCAGCACTAGGAGTAGCAATTGCATTAGCAGTAGTAACATTTGCTCTTCGTGGTAAAGGACATCCAGAACCACTAGAGTAGTTCAATTAAAAAAACTACTTACTAATTCTTTTTACTTGATTTTCCTAGTCCAAAAATATCTTGTATATTGATTTGTTTTCCTGTCTTTTGTTTGATGAAACATCTTTCATAATATTGACAAGATGAGCATTCATTTGATGGTTCTAAAATAGGAACCTTTTGTTCCACAAGAAGATCCTTTAGAACGCGAACACGTCTAACTGTTTCTTCAAACATCTTATTGTTTTTGCTCAGAGAAAATGATGATTCTTTTCCATCTGAAGTCAAATAAACAATAATTCCTTCTACTTTTTTGAAGATCCACATACATGCATTAAGAAATAAAAGATCTGAAGAAAATGGGTTCTCTGGAACTTCCAAAGTTGAACGGAAAATAATAATCGCATCATCAACAATCATGTCAGCTTTTCCCTTTAAGATAATGTCTTCAATTTGAAATTCTCCTTCTTTACCACCGTATTTCATTTTTTGAAGGAGGCCAGCCATTAAATTATTAAAACTAGTCCATTGAGGTTCAATAGGATCCGTTCTATCATAATATGATCGTCTTAAACACCTTACAACCTCATGAAGGTGAATTGTTTTGCTGTCTTTTAGATCAATCTTAGGTTCAATATCTCTTCCTATAGATTCAATGGCATTTTTAATTAGTTGTTTATAATCTCTATCTCCCATCATGTTAGAACAGCCTCAATATTCCTCTGAATTCTTACTCTTGAAATTTCACAAGCCATTTTGAAATCCTCCTGAAAATATTAGGATAGTAAAGTGTACACCAAAACCAAGAATTGCACCTACAAGAAGATTTCCAGTACTATGGTAGATTCCAAGAAAAATTCCTAATGCAGGTAAAGTAAATATCATTGAAAGAATAGAACTTTTCCAAATAATCTTTGAAAAAGTAACTGATTGTTCATTTGGATTTTTTTTATCAAGATTGAACATAATTATCTAAATCCAAGAATTTTTTGTTATAAATGTAATGACCTATTTTTTCAGTAATTACATCATTTGTGGGGTTGTAAAAGGAAAATTCTATAGGAGAGTAAATTTTCTGTATGAATTTTAGCCTTGTCTAAGTATGAATTGCATCAAGGATTCCTTAGAATATTCTATTCCATGTACCTCTTCAGAATGCTTTCCATAGTCCGCAATTACCTTTGCTACCTCGCCTTCTGAGATAAATTCACAGTCAAAACCATAGTCTCTACAACGGAGTTTAGGCATTTAATATTATGATTTTGATGGGAGTAATAACCTTTAGCTTTGCCTAATATAACGAGAGTAAAAGTTAGTACTATTTACTCCTCAATAATTATTTTTGACATGATTTTTTTAACTAATATTTTCTAGAAATCTAATTGCATTTTCTCTTTCCAGAATAGAAAGATTCGAAAAAGCCTCTAAAAACTCTCTCTGAATTAGTATGGATTCATCAGAAATTTTTTTCAATTTAGAAATACTAAAAGGTAATAACTTTTCTAACTTCCCCTCACAATAACCCTTTGAATACTTTTCAAATAATGAATAGGTAAATCTTGGAACAATAATTGCAAGTTTTTGTAAAATTTCCTGAAACTCTTTTTCTTCTATTTTGGCTATTGAGAAAAACTGCTTCAAAATCTCTTCTCGCCCCACTATTTCGTTAAGAGATAACGCTATGAGTATACCTTCTTGTGTTAGCTCATAAAACGGAACTCCTTTTTCTTGCAAAGCCTTAGGACCTCGTTTTAATGGTAATCTTCCAGCCTCACGAACTAATCCTAAAGGAATTAAAATTTCATCCAAATCGCGAAATATTCCCGAATAGATATTTTTCCAAACAATTCCATTTTCTTTAGCTATTCTTTGTGATATGCCAGTCCTAGTTCTTGCAGCAGAATTTGTTGTAGTAGCTAAATGTGCAATAATTGATCTTTGCCTTAATGCTTCGCCTGTGAGCTCCTCTCTTTTTGTCTTGAATGTTTCAAAAATTGATAATTTAGGAATTGACTCAGGTTTCATTTTGATATCTCCATTGAGGACAAATTTGTAATTGTATGAAAATTTGGCCAAATCTTACGTGATGTAATTTTTTCATTCTATGTTAGTATCACGAAATACTAAAATATAATAATTTACATTCTAGTTATAATATATATCTCAAAGGTTAAATATTATTCTATTTTTGCCTACTATAATGAGTTATAGTTTAATAAAATCTAGTAAGCATAAGTATGCTCTATTACTTCTAAGTGCAGTTGCACTAACATCAATTGGTGCAATGACTCAAGCACTCGCACAGCAAGTTACTAATGGAATGGATGGCATGGTAAAAGGAACGGCTGGAATTTACTCAGGAAACACCCATGAATGTTGGTATGATGACGGTACCGGAAACATGGTACCGTGTGCTATCGATTCAGGTGATACTGCATGGATTCTTGTTGCAACAACTCTAGTCTTGTTTATGACACCTGGATTAGCATTCTTCTATGGTGGCCTGGCAAGATCAAAGAACGCCGTTAATGTAATTGGAATGACTTTTCTCGTAGTAGGCCTTATCTCGGTTCAATGGGTACTGTGGGGATATTCACTGGCATTTGGTCCAAATGATAATGACGCCAATAAATTTATGGGTTCTTTGGAATATGTGGGATATAATCATGTTTCCAGCTGGGCACCACTTGGTACACCAGGTCCGTGTACCGACTCGGGCGCAGTTTCGTCTAGGGCGCAATATCTACCAAATCCGGATGCACATTGTAGCCAGAATTGGCCAGGAACTGTTCCACACCAGTTATTTGCAGACTTCCAGGTAGTCTTCGCAATTATCACTCCAGCACTAATCGTTGGTTCACTAATTGACAGAATGAAGTTTAGCGCGTTTGTAATCTTCATACTTCTCTGGGCAACATTTGTCTACGATCCAGTAGCACACTGGGTCTGGGGTGGAGGATTCATCGGAGGAGGATCAATTGATCTCAATAAAGATCTTAGTCCATCATTTGGACTCGACTTTGCAGGTGGAACAGTCATTCACGTCACATCAGGGTTCGCAGGTCTTGCATCAGCCTTTGTTCTAGGCAGAAGACTCGGATATGGAAAAGTTCCAATGGAACCACATAATGTACCAATGGTAGTACTTGGTGCATCAATTCTCTGGTTTGGCTGGTTTGGATTCAATGCAGGTTCAGAACAGTTGGCCGATGGAATTGCAACTTCTGCATGGACTGTTACAAACACCGCAACAGCTATGGCATCTGTAACATGGCTTCTAATGTCTTGGGGTCATACAGGAAAACCAAGCATTGTTGGTGCGGCATCAGGAGCAGTGGCAGGATTAGTAGCTATCACTCCGGCATCAGGTTTTGTCGGTCCAATGGCATCATTAATCATCGGAATAGCTGCTGGCGCAGTCTGCTATGGAGCAGTTGCATTCAAGAACGCCCGTAAATGGGATGATGCACTTGATGTCTGGGGAGTCCACGGAATGGGAGGCTTTACAGGGGCAGTCCTCACCGGAACATTGGCAAGTCCAGAGATCAACTCCGTTGGAATTGGCGCATGGACTGGAACACCAGAAGGCTATGAACAACAAGCCATAAACATAATCGGTGCATGCATGTCTGTAGCCTACTCATTTGGCATGACTATAGTCATACTCAAGATAATGGATGTAGTTTGGCCAGGTGGAATACGAGTTACTCCAAAAGAAGAGGAGATTGGACTCGACTTATCACAAAACGGCGAAAGAGCATACGTCAACGAATAACATATCAACACCTTTTTTTCTTTTTTATTTCTTCATAAAAAGACAAATGAATTTACATTCATGTGTAATCCATCCATTATGTTAATTACTACGGCAGACCTTGACAAGAATCTCAATAATCCAGATCTACTTTTGATAGATACAAGATCATACAAAGAATATTTGACAGAACATATTCCAGGAGCTGTAAATTTAGATTTATTTTACTATCACTGGTCTGATACCTCAAAAGAAGGAATGAAAGCATTTGATATGGAAATGCAAAAACTCCTTTCTTATGTTGGGATAACAAAAGAAAAAAAAGTTGTATTTTATGATGAGATTTCTGGAATGAGTGCTGCCCGTGGTGTGTGGCTTTTGATCTATTTTTCTCATCCCCACGCCTTCATGCTTGATGGTGGTATGAAAAAATGGAAGAGTTTAGGATATTCTCTCGAAACAAAAACAAATGGATTTAAACCAGCCAAGTTTTCTGGAAAAGTTAACAAAGATGTCTTTGCAGGATTTGAACAGATCAAAAAAAACCTGGATAAAATAAAACTCATTGATGCAAGAACAAAAGAAGAGTTCGATGGCACAGTGATACGAGCTGCAAGAAGTGGACACATTCCAAATGCAATAAACATAGACTGGAATCTAAATATCGCCGAAGATGGTACAATGAAACACAACAAGTCACTTGCCGAGCTTTACAATCTTTCTCAAGATGATGAAATCATAACTTACTGTCAAGGAGGTTACAGAGCCGCTAATTCTTTTTTAGCCCTAAAAAAGATTGGCTTCAATAATGTCAAAGTCTATGTAGGTTCATGGGGAGAATGGGGAAATAGATTAGATCTTCCTGTGGCCTAGTCTTTTTATTAATATGAAGATATTCTAACTACGAAAATTAGATTAATATAGGCTTTCTAACGTAGCCATTTCTGTGATGTTTAAACGAATAAAATTTTTTGGTATTGCTATAATTGCGAGTTTATCGATTGCACTTACTGTCTTTTCGATTCCAGCATTTGCACAAACAACAACTTCTGCCAGTACTGAACTAACAAAGCCACTATTGGCTATAGCAGCTGCAATTGCAATTGCTGGAGGTTTGATAGGTACTGGTAATGCGCAACAAGGAATTGGTGCTGCTGGCATGGGCATCATTGCTGAAAAACCAGAAAAATTTGGTCAGGTATTGTTCTTCTTTGTCATTCCTGAAACACTCTGGATCATTGGATTCGTACTCGGAATCATTCTGTTACTTGGAATACTTTAGTGGAACTCGTAATGAGTATAGAGATCTTTTTCCATGAGATAGAGAAGAGGAAAGAAAGGGATCTAGAAAAATTCAACAGTGAACTTAATGAGAAAGGCACTGCTATACAAAACAAAAGAGATGCACAAATAAGAGAAATAAAGGAAGATTTCGCAAACGAAGCAAAATTAAAATCTGAAAGAGAACTTGCAAGAATAATCGAGGCATCTAGATTACAAGCAAAAAAGATTTTGTTTGACGCCATTAACGCAAACATGGATTCTGCTTTTAATGTCATTAAACAAGAAATCAAGAAGTATACAAAAACACCTCAATACAAAAAAACATTAGAAACTATGGTGAAAACTTCCCAAAAAAAATTAGATAAAAACATTACAATTCATTGCCGTGAAGAAGACCGTACAGTTTTAAAAGAAATGGAAGTGACTGTTGGCTTTTCAATTCAAACTTTGGGTGGAATAGTTGCAGAAAATAAAGATGGAACAAAAGAATTAGATCTAACATTTGAAGAACTTTTAAGAACTCATGAGGATGAAGTGAAAGATTTTCTTACGGAGAGAACGTCATAATGGGAACCTCACAATATTCATCTTCTTTTGGCAGATTACAAGCAATATCGATGAATTTTCTTACTAAAGATATGATGCAAAATCTTTTAAAAGCAAAAGACGATGTTGAGATGGCCAAAATATTAGAATCCACGTGGTATGGACCAGAGATTGTAAAAGCCGCATCTGTTTACAAACCTTCAGAAATTTTAGAAGTTGCATTGAACCGACATCTTGTTCAAATCAATAAAATTGTGTTAGAGGCAACCCCGTTTAATGGCAAGTCTGCAGTTAGGGCCTATTTGTCAAAATGGGATATCTACAATATTGAGTTGATACTTTCTTCAAAAAGTATGGGAATAACAATTACTGAGACAGAGTCATTCTTAGTCTCTAGCCGTAACGTACCAGCAGGAATTTCTGCAGGTAATATCACTCATGATGAGATGAAAACCATTCTCTCACAAACAAATGTAGATGGTGTCATAAATCAACTTGTAAAATACAACTATGGTCCAATCCTAATGCAACACTTGGAAGCATACCAAAAGACTGGTGATCTTGGTCCTATGATGCATGCATTACAAAAATTTTATTATCAAGCATTACTTGAATCTCTAAAATTCTTCCAAGGCGATGAAGGCATAATAAGGGAATTTTTCCGAGCAGAGATTGATAAGAAAAACATATTAAATCTGATGAAAGGCAAAGAAGCAAATTTGGATAAAGAATTAATCAGCAGACATCTTATCGACGGGGGAAGGATCCCGATGAATGAATTATTGGATATCTATGGAGTAAAAGATTCTGCAGAAATAGCAGGAAGAATAGAAAATCGCTTTGCTCTAATCAATGCATTAACACAATACAAGAAGACACGAAGTTTAATTGATTTTGAAGTGGCACTTGATATATTCATAAATGTAGAGTATGTTAAAAAATTGAAAAACATTGCACTTTCTATTGGAACATTGTTTTACTTTATAATTAATGCAGAGTATGAATGTGCAAACATTAAAAGGATTGCCTATGGAAAACGTTACAATCTATCATCTGAACAAATAAGTTCAATGTTGCTAAGTGGGTGAAATAATGTCTAAACAGAAATCAGAATCAACTGGAAGGATCGCGGTAATAGGAGAGCGTGAGCTAGTCATTGGATATAGGCTTCTTGGAATGGACGATACATTTATTGTAAGTAAGGAAGACGCTAACAAAACATTGCAAGAACTTTTCTCATCTGCTAAATTTGGTCTAATTATTGTAAGTGAATTTATCAGTAATTTACTTCCAAAAACATTTAGAGCAAAGATCGAGGCCTCTATAGAACCACTAGTATTATTCATGCCTTCATTACAGGGAAACATTCAAGAAGAATCAATAGCGGTATTAGCAAAAAGGGTATTGGGGATTAACATTCAAGGAAGCTGATGATAAGATGACCGATGGAATAGTTTCTAGAATTTCTGGACCAGTTGTTATAACAAGTGGTCTTGAAGGAGCACAAATGTTTGATGTGGTAAGAATTGGTGAACTTGGTCTAGTAGGAGAAATAATTCGTTTAGAAGGTAACAAAGCTACAGTTCAGGTGTACGAAGATACTACTGGTTTAAGACCTGGTGAGAAAGTAATTAATACAAAACGTCCACTTTCAATGCAGCTTGGGCCAGGACTTTTAACTTCAATTTATGATGGTATTCAAAGACCGCTTGATGTTTTGCGAGCACAAAGTGGTGACTTTATCAGCAGAGGAAATATCATTCCCGCATTTGATCAGACAAAAAAATGGGATTTTGTTTCATTAAAGAAAAAAGGTGATCATGTTTCTCCTGGTGAAATTATTGGTGAACTTCAAGAAACTCCATTGATAATGCACAAAATTATGATTCCACATAATGTTGAAGGCGAACTCACAGACATATCTGAGGGGAAATACAACGTCAATGAAATTGTTGCATCAGTAAAGACAAACAGCTCAAAAGTAGAAATTGGCCTATCAAGTTGGTGGACAGTTCGTACACCAAGACCAGTGCTTCGTAAACTTCCTCCAGAAGAACCATTACTTACAGGTCAACGCGTTTTAGATACATTCTTCCCAGTTGCAAAAGGTGGTACTGCTGCAATTCCAGGACCATTTGGAAGTGGAAAAACAGTAATTCAGCAACAACTTGCAAAATGGGCAGACAGTAACGTCATTGTCTATGTAGGATGTGGAGAAAGAGGAAATGAAATGACCGAAGTTTTGTCAACTTTTCCAAAACTAGAAGATCCTAAATCAAAACGTCCACTAATGGAACGTACAATACTTGTTGCTAATACTTCTAACATGCCCGTAGCAGCACGTGAAGCAAGTATCTATACTGGAATTACAATGGGCGAATACTATCGTGATATGGGATATGGTGTAGCTTTGATGGCAGATAGTACCTCTAGATGGGCAGAAGCACTAAGAGAAATTTCAGGAAGATTAGAAGAGATGCCTGGTGAAGAAGGATATCCGGCATATCTTGGGAGGAGATTGGCAGAATTTTATGAAAGAGGAGGAAAAGCTATTGTTATTTCCCCAGAAGAAAGAGTAGGCTCCTTAACTTTGGTAGGTGCAGTTTCACCTCCTGGAGGAGACTTTTCAGAACCAGTATCACAAAATACACTAAGGGTTACAAGAGTTTTCTGGGGTTTGGATGCAAGCTTGGCATCAAGAAGACATTTTCCAGCTATCAATTGGCTTACAAGTTATTCGTTGTATGCTGATGACATGGGAGAATGGTACAAAAATAATGTAGCAAATGATTGGATTGCTCTAAGAAAAGAAGCTCTCGAAATTTTACAGCGAGAATCAGAATTACAAGAAATTGTTCAATTGGTAGGTTATGATGCATTACCAGAACCAGAAAAAGGAATTTTGGATACTGCGCGCTCTATTAGAGAAGACTATCTACAACAAAGTGCGTATGATGAAGTTGACACTTATACATCAATTAAAAAACAATATCTGTTGCTTTCAACAATTTTGGAATTTGGTAGAAAAGAAAATAATGCAATAAAGAATGGTGCAACGTCAGCAAAGATTGGTGCACTTGAATCTAGAAAAATGATATCTAGAATAAAATGGACCAAAGAAGATCAAGTTGAACAACTGGTCAAGGATACAAAAGCTACAATGGAAAAAGAATTCAATGGTCTAATGATTGAGGTGACTACCTAAATGTCAGGTGTAGCCTTTAAGACACTATCAAAGATAGCTGGTCCGCTGATATTTGTAGAAGGTGTAGAAAATGCAGCGTATGGTGAAATGGTTGAGATAAAACTCATTAATGGTGAACGACGCCAGGGACAAGTTCTTGATACTAGACAAGGTTTAGCAATTGTACAGGTCTTTGGTCAAACTCTTGGTCTGACCACTTCGGGTACTTCTACAAAATTCCTTGGTGAAACAGCAAAGTTAGCTGTTTCTGATGAAATGCTTGGAAGAGTATTTGATGGACTAGGAAATCCTAAAGACAATGGACCAAAAATAGTATCAAAACAAAAAGTGGATCTTGTAGGTTCTGGTATAAACCCATACTCTAGAGAAGAACCATCAGAATTCATCCAAACTGGGATGTCAAACATTGACGGAATGAATACTCTTGTTAGAGGTCAAAAACTTCCAATATTTTCGGGTGCTGGTCTTCCACATAATTTACTTGCAGCACAGATTGCAAGACAGGCAAAAGTTCTTGGTGGCTCTGAAAACTTTTCCGTCGTATTTGCTGCAATAGGAATTACAAGTGAAGAGGCAAACTTTTTCATAAAACAATTTGAAGAAAGCGGGGCTCTTGGAAGAACCGTACTGTTTTTGAATTTGTCATCTGATCCTTCAATGGAACGTATACTTACTCCAAGACTTGCTCTGACAACAGCAGAATTTCTTGCATATGAACGTGATATGCACGTTCTTGTTATAATGACTGATATGACAAACTATTGCGAAGCTTTAAGAGAAATCGCTGCTGCACGTGAAGAAGTTCCAGGAAGAAGAGGATACCCAGGATACATGTACACAGACTTGTCATCTCTTTATGAAAGAGCCGGAAAGATTAAGGGTAGAAATGGTTCAGTTACACAAATTCCCATACTTACAATGCCTGCTGATGATATCACTCATCCTATCCCTGATCTTACTGGTTACATTACGGAAGGTCAGATAGTCATGAGTAGAGATTTGCACAGAGCAGATATTCATCCACCGGTAGATGTCCTAACAAGTCTTTCACGTTTAATGAATCAAGGTATTGGAAAAGGACATACAAGAGAAGATCATCGAGGTCTTGCAGACCAACTTTATGCAGCATATGCACAAGGTAAAGATGCAAGATCACTGGCAGCTATAGTTGGTGAAGAAGCACTAAGTGATTTAGATAAGAAATCCCTGAGGGTTGCTAACAACTTTGAGAGAAAATTTGTCAACCAAGGTATAGATGAAAACCGTTCTATTGAACAAACCTTAGACATCGGTTGGGAGTTACTCAGCGATCTATCAGAATCAGAAATGAATCGTATTAAACCAGAATTCATTGCAAAGTACGGAAAAAGAACTGCAAAGGGTGGTACATAGACTTTGCCATCAGTAATTACCATTCGTCCAACTCGTCTTGAATACATTCGTACCAAAAGAAGAATAATTGTTGCACAAAAAGGATTAAAGTTACTAAAACTAAAACGTCAAGCATTAATTCTAGAATTTTTTAGTGCAAGCAAAACTGCTGCTACATTAAGGAGTGGTTTACAATCTGAATTGATTAAGGGTTATCAAAGTATCATGTTTGCAGAGATGCTTGCAGGTACAATGAGACTAGAAAATGAAGCGATGAAAATTCCACAAATAAGTAAATTAGAAATTAAAGCAAAAAATGTAATGGGAGTTAGTATACCAAAATTGCAAGGTGGACAAAGTAGTACTGCCACAATAGAGCACATATTGGAACTTCCTACTTCAATTAACGAAGCAATAAAGGCATTTCAAAACATTCACAAAATGGTTCTTGATGTTGCAGAAAAAGAAACCACACTACGAAAGCTTCTCTATGAAATAGAAAAAACAAAGCGAAAATCCAATGCAATAGAAAACGTATTCATTCCAAGATTACAAAATGCAGTAAAATTCATTGTATTTAGACTAGCTGAAATGGAACGTGACACATTCATCATGTTAAAAACAGTAAAGCGAAAGATGGGTGAAAGAGAGCAAGAAAATATTCAAACGGAGAAAGAAATACTTGCCAGCTAATTTTTTAAATCCGCAACAAAAGAAATTCTATCTGATTGTGAGGGCATTTAAAATTGGTAATATTCTCGGTACAATTATTATAGCACTTTATGCAGTAAAGCATTTCTTATAGGTGTATAACATGTCAACACAAGAAAAATACGTTCATTCACTCAAACAAATTAAGGAAGCCGAAGAAAAAGCATTGACTGAAATTCAAGATTTCCAGAAAAAAGTAGCAGAAGATATCAAATCCTTTCAAATTGATGCTGACAAAGCAATCAAGTTAGCAAAAACACAAGGAGAAAAATTAGTCGTAACAAGTATTGATGAAGCAAGAAAAAAAGCGGCAATTGAAGTAGACAAGATTATCGAAGAAGCAAAAGCAAAATCAAAAACCATATCGACACAAATAGATGAAAAAACTGTTAGTAGAATACTAGATGTTTTGTTAAAAGGTGAAGAATAATGGTACTTAAGCCAGTTCCAATGACAATGATGGCAGTCCTCGGTTTAAGAAAAGACAGCAAAGTCGTAATTTCGGTTTTACATGATATGGGTATAGTGCAATTGCAACCATTATCAAAAGATGTGGCTACCATACTCAAAAATGAACGTGATAATGACCTTTACAGACAAGTCTCAGATCAACTCCTTAGAATCAAAGCATTCAAAACCGTTCTGCCCCCAATTCTAGCTACTAACTGTCAGCGTTTTCCAACAATTGAAAACCTGATGCAAGCAGCAAAATCAATTGATATTGATGCTACGGTCGTTTCTCTTGAACGGGAAAAAGAAAATCTCCTAACTAAAATCAGTGAAACTGCTAATAACATCAAACTTGTTGAAGAATTTTCCTTTTTTCCAGAAGACTTGAACGTGCTTCAGCTGGCATTAGCGCATTCTTACTTTGGTCGTTTGGATTCGGAAAAATTTCCTTCTTTTCAGAAAGCATTAGAGCCAAACAATCAAGATGTTTTTCTTTATTCCAAAGAAGGAAAAGAAATTACACATATTGTTCTTATTACATTCCCTTATTTTCCTCCTCACGCTCTTGCTACCGTTGTTCAAGAGTACAATGTGAAACTTGAAGCAGTACCAAAACTCAATGGAACACCAGTTCAATTAAAGCAATCACTAGGAGATGTTCTTAACGAGCTAACTCAAAAATTAAAAGAAATTGATAGACAACTGGCAGAAATTTCTAAAAAGTATTATGATAATATTGTCTGTATTGAAGAACAACTTGAAATCGAAAATAAAAAACTTGAGGTTATTGATAATCTTGGAGTAACATCTGATTCTTTTGCCTTAGAAGGCTGGGTTCCAAAATCAAAAATAAAACAAGTAGAATCTAATCTAGAAAAATATGCAACAAGTACAATTATTTACGAATTAGAAACCGATGAAAAACCTCCTACTTTATTTGCAAATCCAAAGCGGTTTAAACTCTTTGAAGCATTCATAAGATTCTATTCTTTACCATCCGGCAAAGAATTTGATCCTACTTTGATTTTCGGTTTTATCTTTCCGATCTTCTATGGACTGATGGTCGGTGATTTTGGTTATGGTCTTGTAATACTTCTTGTTTGTAGATGGGTTATCAGAAGAATTGAAGGTGGAAAACGTAATTTGAATATCATGCCAAAGCCATTGCGAAGTTTTGCGTTGAAAATATTGAAACCAAGACAGATGGTAAAATTAGCGAAGGCAATGACTCCAGGTGCTATCATAGCAATGATATTGGGATTTACATTTAATCTGTACTTTGGATTTCATCTCAATGGTTATCTGTTTAGTTATCTGAATACTTTAGGTCTAAGTCTGCCTGCTAATGGAGCGTTCTTTGATCCAATACTTGGTTTACGCAAACTTTTGTTAATTAGTGGATACATTGGTTTGGGAATGGTATCGTTTGGTCTTATTCTTGGAATATTAAATAGTATCAGGGAAGGTGAAAATCGCCACGTTATTGGAAAAATTGGCTGGTTGGTATTTGGCTGGGGAGTTGTACTTGTAGGACTAGCACTTTTACACCACCAACATATCAATCCAGTTAGACATGTAGAAGGAATTGTTTACTTTGGATTTCTTTTGGGAGGAATAGGTTTAATGTTATATGGAGAAGGCGTAAGAGCTATTATGGAATTACCTTCTATAGTTAGCCACATACTTTCATACACAAGACTCATTGGAATATTATTAGCATCAGTAATATTAGCTGATGTTATAGATTTCATTTTCATTAAAACTTTACATCATTCAATACCGTATATTATTCTTGGAACTGTTATACTTTTTATTGGTCACATTTTCAATATAATAATAGGAGTATTCGAACCTGGCATTCAGGGAGCAAGATTAGTTTATGTTGAATTTTTCTCTAAATTCTTTCGTGGTAATGGGATATCATTCAAGCCATTTGGAACTACAAGACAATTTACCTATGACCAATACGAATTAATGCAAAAATAACTATCTGAAATACTCACACCAAAAATTAATAGTACTTCAACTCGTTAACATCTAAAATTCTACTACAATATCTACATTTTAACACAAGACCTGATTTGTCAATTACATCCATAGTAGATTCAATATGTTCAGAGCTATTTGTAATGCAATCGGGATTTGAACATCTGAAGATTCTTTCTATTTCGTTTGGTAGTGACACACGTCGTTTTTCAACTAATTTGTAATTTTTGATAATATTTACGGTAGAATTTGGGGCAATTACTGCAAGTTTGTTGGTATCATCATCTTCTAGATACCTATTTTCTACTTTGATTATGTCTTTTTTCTTTGATTTACCACTAGGCACATTAAGTGCAATTGTAATGACATTACCCTCCCTACCATCAATATCTAAGGCTTCTAGGACTCTAAGGCCTCGTCCTTGATCAATATGATCAATAACAGTTCCATCTTTGATACGACGAACGATAAGGTCCGATTCCTGCATCAGAATACTTTGTATATGCACCTGTATATATGATTCAAAGTATGAACGAGTTTTTTCAAAAAGACATAATATCTATACGAGATTTTGATAAACAAAAACTAGAGTCAATTTTCGATGCTACAAATAAAATCATCAAACTCAAACCCAACGATAGACGTGAAATTGGTCGTGGTAAAACATTAGGTTATTTATTTTACGAACCAAGTACTAGAACACGCTTAAGTTTTGAAGCTGCAATCGCATCAATTGGGGGAACATCAATTGGAATATCTAATATATCTTCATCTTCGACACAGAAGGGTGAAAGTTTAGCTGATACTGTTCGGATAATGTCGATTTATTCAGATGTATTAGTTCTGAGACATCCTCTTGATGGTTCTAGTAGATTTGCAGCAGAAATATCAGAGAAATCTGTCATTAATGGAGGGAGTGGAACAGAAGAACATCCAACTCAGGCCATTCAAGATCTTTTTACAATAAAAAAAGAGAAGAATAAGATTGATGGTCTTAAAATCGGCATTGTAGGCGATCTAAAATATGGAAGAACCGTCTACTCTTTGTTATCCGCATTAAGTTACTATGATGTAGATGTTCATTTAATCTCTCCTGAAGCACTCAAAATTAGAACTGATTCAACTTATGAAATCAAAAAAAGATTTTCCTTTACAGAATCAACAGACCTTGAGGAGTATATAGACGACCTAGATGTAGTATATGTAACTAGAATTCAAAAGGAACGATTTCCAGATGAAGAAGAATACCTCAAGGTTAAAGGAAGTTATGTGATTGGCCTGGACATTACAAAGAAAATGAAAGATGACGCTATAATTTTACATCCCTTACCAAGATTAGACGAAATTTCAGCTGAAGTAGATAATACTAAACACGCAAAATATTTCAAACAAGCTGAATACGGAATGTATACTCGAGCAGCATTATTGGGATTGATTTTAAACGAAAAAGGATTTTAATCTGCTAAATCTATTTTTCACAAACTGTACTTCCTTGTATCCCATTATACAGATCTATAACTGCTTTGATATTGCATTCAGAAATATAAGGAATCGTCATATCAATATTCGGCGCCATTAGATCTTCTGGAGCAGTAGAGTGTCCAAGACCAATTGCATGACCAAATTCATGTCTAACAATAGTACCTAATTGTTCATCAGTTAAGTTAGTTACATCATAAATTGTAATGAATGACTTTAGAATTTCGTTTCCGTCAACTACTGATTTTGTATATCCCGTATAACCGTCCCCATCTCTTAGATTTGAAAGAGTAATTATTACATCTCCTTCTCCACCATTTGAAGTAATTACATTAAAGTCAGTAGGGATATTGTATAACGTATCTTTTGTTGCCGCATGCTTCAATGCACCTGCCCACCCTGTAAAGTATGTTGAGCTAAATCCCTTAGGACCTTTATGAGTGAGTGAATCATCAATTTCAACTGATTCTTCTGAAGTTATTGCATTTTTTATTACATCAATTCTATTTTCTGATAATCCTTTAGCATTTAGAACATTTACGTTTAGTGTAGTACCAATCAACCTCCATGACTTCCAAGTATCTACAGTATCTCCTCTTAGATCCTCAATTACATGCCTAGTCTTAAATGATGTAGTCTCATCATTTGTAAAATCCATAATAGAGTTTCCTAAACCTGAAATTAAAATAAGTAAAACAACTACTGGCAGAAGAGATAATTCGGTAATTATCAAGGTTTTTGATTGTGATTTTTTAATTTCTTTTTGAATTTGAGTAATCTCTTGAGATAGATTCTTTTCTTGATGTTTTAACTCATCAATTGATTTTCCATTAATATGAGCAATTTTCTCCCACTCAGAAACTTTTCGATTTTTTTCTAAAAGTTTGATCTGTTTGGTAGTGTAATCAAGTTCTTTTTTCATTACATCTACATGTAATTTTAATCTGCTAAGCTCTTTCATTCAATTTTCAAATCCTTACTCAAAATTTCTATTATGTTTCTAGGTGTCAACAACTTGTTTGATGTCATTATGTAGGGATGTTTCATGTAAAGCATGGTTTGACAAATTTCAGAGAGTAATAGTTTTTCAGGAATTAATTTAGGTTGTTGAAGTTTGAAAATACTAGCATTCAAATCTAAAAAGTCATTGCAATCTTTTAGGTAGTTTAAATCTCCAGCAATTTTCTCAATAATTGTCATAGGATCAATGAATAAAGATTCATTTTCTAGGAGTAGGACTTCGGTATTATCAAGCATCAATGATTTTATTATATCTTCAATAGTATCATCTCTTCTGAAAATTTTGATTTTTCGGTCAGCTGAGTCAGAAGCTTGGAAATTAGTTTTACAAAGCGCTCCAATTTCAAGAATCTCTCTAATGGAAACTGCAGAAAAACTATGTTTAGTATTTTGTAATATAGTAAATTCACTTTTTGTCTTATGCATTTGTTCAAGTATTTTATCAAGTCTAGCGTTTCTAGTATCAAGATAAAACCTTCTGTTCATTATTTCTTGGGCTAAAATATCATGAAAATAATAAGGAGTAGGATTTTTGAGAAGACCACGCAAAATTTCTCTTGCACCTATTATTCCCAAAGGATATTCTTTTTCTAATACAACCAAGTTATTTGTTGTATCTGATACTCTTGATAGCATTGAACATGCAATCCAAACATTATCGATACTTCCAATACTTGAAATTGGTGATGAGGAGAGAGAAATTGGTAACAAATCATCAAAAAGACATTCTTGTAATTCAAGGTTTTTTCCAGTATTGATTGATTGGAATAATAATTGATTATCTTTTGTGTCAGAACTTTTGTTTAAGATTTTATTTAGATTCTTTTTCCACCCACTTGTAATTTTTTGATTATTAATCATTTTCATATCTATTGAATATAATTTTAATTGAAAATCCCTCTCATATCCAATATGATGTTCGTAGTGAACATACGATTTTTTGATTCTTTTATTTGTAATAAACTATCAAATGCTGTGTTGTTGTAATTTTATAAAAACATAGTCAGTTTTTACTCGTAATTTTTTTTAGAATTTATTTTCAATAAACTTTGTTTTATTTTCAATACCATAAAATGGTTTTTCGTCATCAAGTTTATCAAATTCAGTTTTTCCTCTGATTATATCTTTGAAAAGTAGGTTATCTCTTAATCTATTAAATAGAATTTCTTTCTTAATTATCTCTCTATAGATTGGTTCAAGATCGATTACCTTTCGAAGAATACTTAATGAATCAAATATGTTTCCTTGCATTAACACTGTTTTTGCCTTTTTATACAAAACCTCAGAATTTTCTTTATCTGTTGATAATATCTTATCAAAACAAGAAATCGCCTCTTCATATTTACAAATAGCCTGTAATGCTATTCCCTTGTTGTGGAGGATTTCTATATCGGCAGGAACGATACTTAGGGCTTTATCAAAGAATGGAATTGATTGTTCATATTTTCCTAGAGTTACTAATGATAGCGCTTTACTGGATAGTGCATCTGAATTTTCTGGATCAATATCGAGTACTCCATCAAAACTTGACAATGATTTTTCGTATTGACCTAGAATTGAAAATGCATGTCCCTTGTTTAACAATACACTAACATTAGATGGTTCTTGTTTTAGTGCACTATCAAATTGTAAAAGTGCCTTTTCATATTGACCTATGGCCAATAATGAGAGTCCCTTGTTGTATAAGGACGTAAAATTGTCTGGTTCTTTATCAAGTATATAATTAAAACAAGCAAGTGCCTCTTTGTGGTTTCTCAATTTGGAAAATACTAGACCTTTTTGAATTAACGGCTCAAGATTATCAGGCTCTAACTCAAAGGCCTTATCAAAACAAGTGAGTGCCAAGGGATAAATTGATTGCAGGACTAGTGAACGACCCTTATTATATACTGCATTACTATGATGTGGGTTAATTTCAAGCACTTTATCAAAGCAGTAAACCGCATTTTGGTATTTTGAAATGCTTGAAAGAGACATTGCTTTGTTGTACAATGCCTCAACATTTTCTGGACTGATCTTTAATGCCTTATCATAAAATGCGATAGCATCATTTGTAATTCCCAAACTTCCAAGAGAATCTGCCTTCTTAACTAGAGCCGAAATGTTATCTGGCTCAATCTCAAGAACCTTATTGAAACATAATATTGCTTCATTAAATTTTTTAAGACGAGTGAATGTAAGACCTTTGTGTAATAACGAAAGTATATGGTTTTCATCTACTGCTAAGACCTTGTCAAAGCAACGTATTGCATCATCATTTAGACCAAGTTTTCCGAAAATCAATCCCTTGTTGAATAGAGCTAGTATATGATTTGGAATATTCGTTAAAACGTGATCGAATAATTTAATTGCAGTTTCGTATTCATTAATTGAAAATAAAGCCAAACCTTTGTGTAATAATACCTCAGAATGTTTAGGATTTTTATCAATTGCTTTATCAAAGCATTTTATTGCATCTTTGTAGTTTCCAAGATGTTCAAGTACTAATCCCTTTTGAAACATAGCATCAAAATTATCAGGTGCTATTTTTAGAGCATCATCATAGCAAACTATAGCATCACCATGTTTTCCAAAACGTGCAAGTAATATTCCTTTGCGAAAAAGCACATCAAAATTATCAGGCACTATCTTTAAAGCTCTATCATAACATAATATAGCATCACCGTGATTTCCAAGCTGTTCAAGTAGCAAACCTTTATGGTATAGAACTTCAACATAATTTGGAATAATCTTAAGTGCTTTATCATAATCTACTATAGCGTCACCATGTTTTCCCATATGTTCAAGTAACATTCCTTTATGAAATAGAACTTCTGAATGTTGAGGATTAATCTTTAGAGCTTTATTGAAATAGCTCAAAGCTTCTTGAGGCTTACCAAGATGCGCAAGCGTTCTGCCTTTGTGTAAAAGTATATCTGAATGCTGTGGATTAATTTTTAGAGCCTTATCATAATATGTTAAAGCATCATCATGAGTTCCAAGAAATGCATATAACAAACCCTTGTGAAATAATGCCTCAGAAAACTGAGGATTAATCGTTAGAGCCTCGTCATAACATGCTTTAGCATCATCATATTTCCCAAGATGTGCTAGGCAACGACCTTTATGATATTTGACTTCAGAATGATTTGGTTCAATTGTACTTGCTCGCTCAAAGCAATCTAAGGCTTCATCTTGTTTTCCTTGCTGCTCAAGTAAGAGTCCTTTATGAAATAAAGCATCAAAATAATCCGGTTTTACCTTTAGGGCATCATCATAGAATACTATAGCATCACCAGGTTTTCCCATATGTGTTAGGAGTAACCCCTTCCTGAATAGTGCATCAAAATAATCTGGTTTAATTGTTAATGCACTATCGTAGGAAATAAGAGCTTCAGTATACTTTCCAAGTTGTACATACGCATTACCTTTGTAAAGCAAAATTTCTGGATTATGATCAATTTCTAACGCCTTATTGTAGTATGATAATGCTGATTCATATTTTCCAAGCTTAGCTAAACATAGACCTTTGTTGTATAGAACATCTGGATGTTTAGGATCTAATTCTAAAGTCTTGTTAAAATAATACAATGCCTCTTCATAACTACCATTTATGGTCAAAACCATTCCTTTTGCAATTAAGGCATCAAAAAAATCTGGATCAATTTCTAATGCTTTGTCACAAAGGGTTAGTGCTTCACTATGTTTCCCTAATTTTGCTAGTGAATATCCCTTGTTGTATAAAGATGGAATATGATTTGGTTTTAAGTTACAAGTTTGATCATAGAATGTTATTGCTTCTTCATGTCTTCCTGTCTTTGTTAATGCAAGACCTTTATTGTATAAAGCATCAAAATAATTAGGATCTATTTCTAAAATTTTATCATAACAAGCAATTGCTTCATTATATTTAGAAATTATAACAAGAGAATCTCCTTTAGAACATAATGCATCAAAATAATTAGGATCAATACTCAGTGCAACATCATAACATAAAATAGCCTCATCATGTTTTCCAATTTTTGCAAGTAAATCTCCTTTGTTAAAAATTGGCTCAATAAAATTTGGATCTATTTTGCTAGCTTTATCATAAAAAATTGCTGCTTTATCAAATTGATTAGTGTAATAATAAAAATTTCCAATTAAAATTTCTATTTGTTTGTCTGTGGAAATATTATTTTTTTGTTCTAATGTTTTTGATAATAAATTGGCACGAACATTTAAAGTTCCTTCTATCTTTGATTTTAAATTAGTAGAAATTTCTAATCTATCTTTTGAATCAACTTTTAGTTTGATTTTTTGTTCATTGAATAGGCGCAAAAGAAGAGCATCTAAGATGCTGAGCTTATTTTGCTCTACGTTATATGCTGGGGCCATTCCTATACATAGTTGAACTAGGAATTTCTAATATCGTGATATCTGATCAAATAGACCAGACACCGCTTTATATGATAATTTTCCGTTTTTGAATCAGCTTGAAGGTAGGAATTATACTAGTATTGGTAATAATGAGTATTTTAACACCTAGTTTAACATATGGTGCAGACAATAATTTTGAATTTGGAACAAGATTCATTCCCACAAAATTAGTTGAAGACAAGGAAGGAATGATACAAATTTTTGCAAAAACCGGAACAAGCCTTGTTCCAGAGAAGATACCTGGATTAACTGTTACAAGTTTAGATTCTAAAATAATTCGAGTTCTCACTGTTAAAGATAGTGAATCAGGATATGTATCAGAAGTAACCGTTAAAGGGATTAAAGCTGGTACAACAAAACTATTTCTTGCAGCCCCAGGATTTTCATCGCAGGAATTACCTGTAACAGTTTATGGAAATGTTTTCAATCAACAACAGCTTCTTGTTAAGGTTGTACCAAATACCTTTTCATCTGCTGGACCATTCAGAGGATTAGTTTCTGTTGAGTTAGCTGATTCTGATGGATTTCCAGTAAAAGCAGCAGAAGATGTTAGTGTCTCACTAAGTGTTGCCAATAATAACATACTTGACATATCTCAGGAGAATCTAGTAATAAAGAAGGGCGAGTATTTTACTGGTACACATTTTATTGTAAAAGATTCAGGTAATACTGGTAAAACTAACATCTTTGCTACAGCGCAAGGTATGGAAACTAAAAGCGATGTCATAACAGTAGCCGAACAAAATGATCTACAAGTTAAACTTTACCTCATTCAAGAAAAAATCAATTCTTTTGGATCATCTAAAGCATACATGATAGTTCAACTTCAATCAAAAGGAAGTGAAGTACCTGTTATTGCAAATAAAGATGTTATAGTAAATTACAAAGTAAATAACGACATTTTTGTAAATCAAAATACTAGCCCTAATTCCAATCTTGGGGAAAAGACAGGTACCATTACAATAAAAAAAGGATCCTATTGGGGCTATGATACATTTTCCTTATTGGGTGGAAAAAAAGGTGAGTATCTTGTTACTATAACTTCAGGAGACCCACTGACCTTAGAATCAGATACAATTCAAGCGGACTATTATGAACAAAATGTTGCTAATGCACCATCAAATGATGGTGATAGATTTGTAAAATTTAAGGGATTACCAATATTTACCACGGGAAATAAGGAATTATTAGGAATTATATCTCTTGAAGATGAAAACGATTTTCCAATCAGATCTAATAAGAATCTAGAAATAAAACTAGATTCATCTGACAACAATTTTCTTTCAATTGATGACGTTTTTCTTCAAGTTGGGGCAGGTTCAGCTTTAGTCTTTGGTAATGTGGGACATAGTATCCCCAATGGGCAAGGCGGTTCATTTGAAATAAATCCAGTAGTAGAAGTAGAAAGTAAATCCTCATCTCCTACTGTGGTCACAGTTTCTGGATCAGATGAAACATCACTTCAATTAATTGCCGAACCTCTAATTCCTAAAGTTCTCAAAGATACCGAATTTCCAATTGTTCTATATTTTACAGAAAGTTCAAAACTTACAAAATTCCCTAAAAATTCAAATCTATTTGTTTCCCCAAGTGAAATCTTTGATGTAGAAACAAAACCAGTTTTTAGTGGAGATGATTTAATTATGTTAAATGCCAAAGCCAAAGATTCAGGTTCAGACACCTTACAATTTACTATAAACGATTTTGCAGATGCTATGTTGACAATTGAAAGTTTATCTTTAAAACCAGCAAACATCATTATTGATCATTCTGAAACACTTTTCACAGGAACTAATGACGTTTTTTCAGTTCAGCTCGTAAATTCTGAAAACCTACCAGTTTTTGCAACTGAAGATATGGATGTAACTTTTGTTGTAAATGATGAATCAATGATCCAAGTTCCACATACTTTGACAATTAAAAAAGGTGAATACTATACTCTATTTGATGCGGGACCAAAAAAAGGTGGTGTCACGGAAATATCAGCATTATCAGAAGGATTACCACTTAGCAAAACAAATATCAAAATCTCTAGTCTTACACCTAGTCTTCTTCTAGATGCACCTGAAATTGTTCAAAACGGTGAAGTGTTTACTGTAAAGGTTGCTGCTAAACAAGATGATCTTCCCCTTACAGGATTGGGAGTACAATGGAATGTAGATGGGGGTGTACTTCAATTATCAGATACCCAAACTGGAAGTACTGGAGAAGCTATTGCATCAATTATATCCACATCTGGTAATGCAGTAAACATCAAAGCAAGTGTATCTAGTTCATATTATTCACCTAATACAGTTGCCAAAACTGTAAGAGTTAATTCAACTTCTGAATTTTTAGCATATGCGGAGGAAACACCAAAATTCACAAAACCTCAAATTGGTGGCATTGATCCTGTGATAATTATTGTCCCAGCAGTGCTTATTCTAATGGGATATATGCTCATAAAAAAAGGCACAATTAAAATAAAAAATCCTCCTAGAACAAAACAAGTACCAATACAAGAATAAAAAAATCATATGTTCATTCTGAACATCATATTGGATATGAGATGGAATTTAAAAATAATATTATAAAATGATGATTCTGGCACAGAGAAATAATTCTATTTTGATGAAAAATCGTTACAAATTACTAGTTTTAACTTCCTTTTCTATAGGCTTATTTTCTAGTTTAATAGAAAATATTTCAGCTCAAGAAGAAACTCTTCCTTTATGGCTAAAAACTACTGCAGTGTGGTGGGGTGAAGATAAAATAAGTGATCAAGATTTTGTTAGCTCTTTACAATATCTAGTAGAAAACAAATTGTTAGTAATTCCAGAACCTAGAATTCCTGAACCCTCATGTGGTCCAGGTTTAGTTTTGGATGAAACAACAGATGAATGTGTAATACATGATAAATCAGATGGTAAGGGAATATTTGTTGATACTATTGACGAACATCAAAAAATTGTTGTGTCTTGGATTAAGGTAACTACTCTGTGGTGGGGTCAGGATAAAATAAGTGATCAAGATTTCATAAATGCATTACAATATTTAGTTGAAAACAATGTACTAACCTTAGAACCTGAAATACAACATCAGGTACAAACTAAACTAAAACCTCTACCTGCTGATATTATAATTTGGCCCAAAATTGATAGGATTGAAGACTTTAAAGTACAAGGGCACAAAAATACAGATTCGTATCATCTACAATTCAAACTTATTGACATAAACAAAAGCCCTGTAAACCCAGATGGAACTATATCGATTGTAATAATGGATGACAAAAATCGAATTTTATATCTGGATGCCTTTTCTATAAGAAAATCAAACTATGAAAAATCTTTTGACGCATTTGGTGAGAGTGAAGATGGTAAGAACGTATTTGCTTGGGAAATCAAAACCTCTGATATCAAATCAGGCTTTACTGAATATGGAAAAGCTAAATTAATTTTTACAGATATATATGGAAACAACTTTGAGAGTGAATTTGTTCAAATCTCAATTCCAAAATTTAACTAAAATTTTAATTAAAAATTTTATTTTGTCTTTATAATCTCAATTGGTTTTGACTTTTTCCACAAATGACTACATAAACTAAACATGTTGTTAATCATTTCAGAAGAATTTGTGTACAAAATAGAGTCATTTTCATCATTGAGATTCATCGACTCTTTGATTGACCCAGACATAATTAGCTGACTTTGATCTTCTACAATCATCCTACTCTTTGAGGGAAGCTTACCAATTCGTGTCTCGTCTGCACCTAGTCTTTCAATAAGTGGTAAAAGATTTTCACTTTTTGTTTCTGAAAGTAGAAGTACTTTACATCCATTTTGCTGGCAAATTTTAATTTTTTCTGGAATAGAAGTATGATACATTCTTAAAATATCTTCTACAGTGGTTACAAGGTATACAGTTTTTGTTGCATCTTGAATAAATTTTCCAATTCTTGCATAAATGTTTGAGCGTCCTTGTATAATTGAAAATGAGGAAACCTCTGAAACATTTGGTTCATGAGCAATTTGCTTAAGATCTGTGACAATCTTTCTTGAAAGCTTTTGCATTGTAATAGTTTCGTCCTCTTTTCTTTGGATGATAATTGTCAAAGCTTCCTCAGGTTCTACAGCCTGGCAAATTGTTGGATTAGAAAAAGTAGTAGAAACTAGACCCAAATTCCGCAATTTATTAAGAGACCTGTAGGCTTTACCTCTATCAATTTCTAGTTTTGTAGACATTGTTCCTACTGTAACTGATCCCATTTGAAGAAGACCTAGATACACTATTGCATCGGATTTTTCAAGACCAAAATACGAGAGTGATTCTATTAACTCCTTTTGCGGATTCATATTTTTCTTCCACCGAAAATCATTAAATTTACAAAGTCTTGTAAATGCAAATTACACATGTTCGTTAAGGTGTAGAAAGATGATTTAGGTAATTGTTTGTTTGAATCAAACGATCATCAAATTTCATATGAATCTTTTAACAATCTAATATTTTTTATCATAGATTACTTTATTCTTAATTCATTTAAATCAAAAGTGAATTTTTCAACAAATCAATGTTTGATCATATCGATCATACTCTAGGATATACTCATATTACTTTATTACAAAACTAATGAACCTTATTCAAAAAGGACATAGACATACCCATCGTGGAATCATCGGTATAGAGTCTGCTATCGTACTAATTGCATTTGTAATTGTAGCTGCAGCTTTGGCCTTTGTAGTTCTCAACATGGGTTTTGCAACAACTCAAAAAGCAAAGACTACAATCATTTCCAGTCTGAAAGAAGCAAGCAGTGGCATAGCAGTTTCTGGTAAAGTCACTGCAATTGCAAATGTGGCAGGTAATGTTGTTAATGCAACTTCAATTCCACTAAAGGTAACTTCTGGAGGTGACTCTATTAACCTGGATAATTTTACTGTATCAGTAAAGTATCTCAGTAATACTGTTGAATATGATAATATCTTAGCTGCAACTTTGACATCTACAACCTATGCAAATCTAACTATGGCTTTCGAAGGAGCAATACGGGATGTTAGCATATCAGGACTATGCACCGTTTTCGATACTTGTAATCCTGTTAATGGTACTGCCATTCCTGCAAAAACATTTGCAATTATTTACTGGACAGTTGCATCTCAGAATCCACCTAATAAAATTCTTGAGCAAGGTGAACATGCAGTTATTGGTATAGCATACAAAACAGGGGACAAACCCACTGGACTAGATAAAATTAGAGTCGAGTTGTTACTATCTTCAGGAGCAACAATGACTGTAGAGAGAAACATACCAAACCTAACTTCCACAGTAACAGATCTGGGATAAATAGTGATTATGTGAATAATCACAAATACCAACTTTTTTATTCATTTTAACAAAATTGATTTTTTATATCTTTCAATTAACATTTGTACTTTGTATGGCTTTGCATTTTACCCAAAAAATACTCAATTTTTTTTAATTTGAATAATGTTTGATCATATTAAACATACTATAAAATATACAAACTAAATTTATTACAAAACTAATGAACCTTATTCAAAAAGGACATAGACATACCCATCGTGGAATCATTGGTATAGAATCTGCTATCGTACTAATTGCATTTGTAATTGTAGCTGCAGCTTTGGCCTTTGTAGTTCTCAATATGGGTTTTTCAACAACTCAAAAAGCAAAGACTGCCATTATTGCTGCAGTTGAAGAGGCTGGTTCCAGCTTAGAAGTCGCTGGTAAGATAACAGCTGTTGGAAATGTTGCTAGCAATGTACTGAACGCAACTACAATTCCAATAAAAATTGTATCTGGTGGTGCAAATTCTAATATGGATGGAAACTTTACATCAATTAAGGTTATTACAAGTAACATAGAGTATGACAATGTCTACACATTTGGACCATTGTTTCTTGGTACATATTCCAATGCATCTGATGCATGGACTGCAGCAGAACAAAGAGGATGGATATGTATCGGTTGTAATCCATATACCGGAAGTAACAATGTTGTAAAAACTGTGGGAATTATTTATTGGAATGTTAACCAAAATAACAATACCATCTTAGATATTGGTGAACATCTACAACTCTCAGTTGCATTTGCACAAAATGATAGACCCCATGCACTTGATAACTTAGCAATTGAAATTTCAACTCCAAAGGGTGCTCCTATGACTGTAGATCGAACCGTTCCAAACATTACTAATAAAATAGTAGATCTTGGATAAATGTAATTCTAAAGATTACATCAACATTTTTCTTTATTAATTCATTCAAATTAAACGTAGAATTTTTTAATAATGTTTGATCATATTAAACATACTATAAAATATACAAACTAAATTTATTACAAAACTAATGAACCTTATTCAAAAAGGACATAGACATACCCATCGTGGAATCATTGGTATAGAATCTGCTATCGTACTAATTGCATTTGTAATTGTAGCTGCAGCTTTGGCCTTTGTAGTTCTCAATATGGGTTTTTCAACAACTCAAAAAGCAAAGACTGCCATTATTGCTGCAGTTGAAGAGGCTGGTTCCAGCTTAGAAGTCGCTGGTAAGATAACAGCTGTTGGAGATGTTGACAATAACGTAATAAACGCCACTTCAATTCCTGTAAAAATTGTATCAGGAGGTGTAAGTTCTAATATGGATGGAAACTTTACATCAATTAAGGTTATTACAAGTAATATAGAATATGACAATGTGTACAAATTTGGACCATTATTTGTTGGTACATACGATAATGCTACTAATGCATGGGAACAAGTAATGCGGAATGGATGGTTATGTGGAGCTGGACCATTTGGGCCAGGTTTCGAGGCTAATTCCTGTAATCCATATAATGGAACACAACCTATACCACGTACTGTTGGAATAGTTTATTGGAATGCTAACCAAAATGACAATATGATATTAGATATAGGTGAACATATTCAAGTTTCAATTGCATTTGGAACAGATGAGAGACCACATGCACTTGATTACTTTGCAGTTGAAGTTTCAACTCCAAAGGGTGCTCCTATGACTGTAGATAGATTCATTCCAAACATTACTAATCAAATAGTAGATCTTGGATAAACGTAATTCTAAGGGTTACCTACACATCTTTCTTTTAATTCAGGTATAATTATTCTAATATAATTTTTCCATTATGAACAGAATGGCGTTTTTTACTTCATCATAAGATTATTCAAGCATTGAACTCCCACTTTAATGCAATTATGATAAGCATGACGATAACTATGTTGCTTGTGTTAACATATTCAGTTTCAGGAGTTAATTTGGTATCTAATGAGCAAGTAGAACAAAGTAATTCCTTTTCTACATACCAGGAAAGTAAAATGCCTGAATTAGACTATTATGATGATTATGAAGCCTTACATTCTACAACCAAAACTGTAGTAGTTTATCCAATTTTTACCCAAAGTGCCTATGAATGGAAGGGATTTCATGATTTTTACTCTGGATACTGTGATTCTTGTCTAAAAACAACAATACAGGACTATTATGAAAAGACATTTGCTGCAAGTGGAAATGCATACAGAATTTTAGAGTTCTTAGGTTATGAGGTAATTGATGATATTGATATAGACAAAAATCCAGCCATACTAGAGAAATTTGACAAAGTCATTTTATTGCATAACGAATTTGTGACTAGAGCAGAATTTGAAGCAATTACCAATCATCCAAAGGTGATTTACCTTTATCCAAATGCATTAAGTTCCGAGATTAAAACTAACTATTCTGAAAATACAATTTCCCTTATTCGAGGTCCTGGTTTTCCAGATGATAATATCGTAAATGGCTTTGATTGGGAGTTTGATAATACCAAATATTTTCATGACTGGTCATGTATAGATTGGCAATTTTATGAAATCACAAATGGTTACATGTTAAATTGTTATCCTGAAACGGAACTCCCTCATTATGGCCATAATATTTTAAAAATAATAAAAGAGCTATAAATTGACATAAATTCAACTAGAGATTTCTATATTTTTTACGAAATTTGTTATTTAATTATTCGAAAAACCAATGTTCGATCATATCGAACATACTCTAGGATATACTCATATTACTTTATTACAAAACTAATGAACCTTATTCAAAAAGGACATAGACATACCCATCGTGGAATCATCGGTATAGAGTCTGCTATCGTACTAATTGCATTTGTAAT
>Ga0334722_10000872_pt1 | contig 41222 bp, 33 predicted proteins | sample C3_bottom_MG_FD_207210 | JGI IMG/M metagenome (GOLD analysis project Ga0334722, IMG submission 207210) | Sediment microbial communities from Yellowstone Lake, YNP, Wyoming, USA - C3_bottom | ecosystem: Environmental > Aquatic > Freshwater > Lake > Sediment | place: USA: Wyoming | collected...
GGCGGGCCGGGCGACCGGCGCCGGGCCGACCGGGAGGAGGCGGGCGGAATCGCGGTTCGGCCACCGGTCGCGATCGCGGTCGAGCCCGATCCTCGTCCCGACCCCGTGGCCACCGCCCGCCGCCCGGACAGCGCGATCGGGGCGGTGCCGATCGGGGCGGTGCCGAGCAGCCCGGTGCCGGTGGCGGTCCTGGCCGGCTCGACCGACGCTCCCCCTGCGCGAGCAGCCGCCCCGGATCGGGGGCCGAGCCGGGGCCCGAGCGCGCCGGCGGGATCGGAGGCCCGGGAGACCGACCTGTGCCGCGACGAGCGCCGGGCGGTCGAGGACCGGTGCGCGGTGGCGGACCGCCTGGCCGCCCAGGCGGAGGCCGTGGCTGCCACCCTGCGCGAGGCCCAGCGGACGTACGACGAGCACGTCGCACGGGCCGAACAGGCCGCCGACCTGGCCGACCCGCGGACGCTGCGTGCGGCCAAGGAAGCGGCCCAGCTCGAGTTTCGCCGGGCCCGGGCGGCCGCCTCGTCCCGCGCGGAGGTCGATACCGCTGCCCGGGCATGGCTGCTCGAGATCAACCGGATCAACAACCAGGCCCGCGAAGCGGTCGTCACCCGGCGTCGTGCCCAGGCGGCGGCAGACGGCCTGGTCACGACGATCGAGCGCCTGACGATCGAATCCGATGCGGCTCGGATCGCCGCCGAGTCGGCCCGGCAGGCCTGTCTCGCCGCCCGCGAGGCGCTCGCGGCATGCGAGGAAGCGGCAGCCGGCGCAGGCGCGCGGGCGAGCGCCCCACTGATGTCGCCGGAGGCGGGCGCCGCGGCGCGGCCCGGACCGGCCCACCCGACCGCCGGGAGCGGCGGCACGGCCGAGGTGGCGGGCGAACGCGGGCCCGCCGGGGCGACGCCGGGCGCCGGCGACAGCGGCGGCCCGGCCGAACCGGCGATCTTCCGGCTCCTGCGCGGCGATCGGACGGTCCTGCGCCGGATCGCTGCCCACCTGGCCGGCGACGACGTCGGCGAACAGGCGCGCTGGCAGCTCCGCCTGAGCGACCTGGTCGATGCGATCCTCGCCCGCGCGATCGAGACCTCGAGCCTCGATTTCCCGACCGACCACCCGTTCTGGGGCCCGTTCAGCCGCCAGCAGGCGCGCGAGATTGCGGCCGCGCTCAACTCGCTCGGCTACCGCTTCGACGGGCTGGGGGGCTTCGCCGACGGGCGGATCCCGAGCCAGCGCGACCTCTCGCTGGCCGTCGGCTACGCCGGACTCGACCCGATGCGCATCCGGCGCTGGCCGACGGAGGCGGAGATGACCGAGCTGTTCCGCGAGGTGCGCGTGGCGGGTGACGAATACCTCGCCGCCACGGCCGGGGAGCTGACCCTGGGCGAGATGGTCTCGATGCTTGGACGTCGCGCGGACGGGCTGACCGAGCTGTGGAACGCCTGGGGGCGCCTCCGGCCGCTGCTGCTGGCGACCGACTGACCAACCGGCCAACCGACCCCCGGCCAACCGGCCAACCGGCACCGACGAACCCGCGCCCCCCACCAGCCGCCACTTCCGACCGGCCGGCGACGACCGGCTACTCCCCGGTCGGTCCCTCGTCCTCGTCCTCGTCGATGACCACGAGCCGGAGCGCCTCGGCCGCGGCGAGCCCGAGCGGCGCGCCCTCCTCGGCCGCCCAGCGGCGGATCCGCTCGGCCAGCCGGTCCGGGTCGTGGACCTGGCTGGCGTGGGCGAGCAGGGCCTCGATCTTGCGCTCGAGCGTCGCCCCGACGTCGACCCGGACGTCCGGCTCGTTCGGCCAGAAGAGGTACAGCCGGCGCACCCGGTGCGGCGCGAACCCGTCGCGCACCAGCCCCGGGAAGGCCATCGGGTTGCGCGCGGCCGGGAAGACGGCGTCGACCGCCGCCAGGCCGGCGGCCCGGTGATCGGTGTGGTTCACGCCACCGCCGCGGTAGAAGAGGACCTCCGGGTCGTGGGTCAGGACCGCATCGGGCCGGAAGGCCCGGATCTCGCGTACGAGCAGCTCGCGCAGCGCAAGCTCGTTGGCCAGCGCCCCGTCCGGCTGGTGGAGGAAGCTGACCCCGGCATAGCCGATGATCGCGGCGGCCCGGCGCTGTTCGGCCTCGCGGGTGGCGGCCAGGACGAACGGATCGAGCTCGGCGTCCTCGCCGCCCTGGTCACCGCTCGTGCAGCAGACCAGCCAGCCGACGGAACCGGCGTCGATCCAGCGCGCAGCAGTGCCGGCCGGTCCGAACTCGGCGTCGTCGGGATGGGCCGTGATCACCATGAACCGGTCCGGTCGCCAGTCGTGGGCTCCCGGGCCCCGATCCACCCCCGCCTGTCCGATCAGCTCGTCATCGGCCATCGTGCCTCCCGTCCGACCCCCGCGACCCCTGCCGGGCGCGGGCTTCACGTCGCACTATCACTTGATAGAATGCTGTCGAGGCTTCGCTCGTCTCCCCCCACGAGCGAAGCCTCGTTCGCTCTCCGGCTCAGCCGCCGCGGATCGCCTTCTCCTCGACCAGGGCGGCCAGGACCTCCGCGGCGTGGCCGTCGGCGGTGACCTTCGGCCAGGCCCGGGCGATCCGCCCGTCGGGGTCGACCAGGAAGCTGGAGCGCTGGACGCCCATCGCTTCGCGCCCGTACTGCTTCTTCAGGACCCACGCCCCGTAGCGCTCGGCGACGGCATGATCGACGTCGCTCAGGAGCGTGAACGGGAGCCCGAACCTGGCCCGGAACCGGGCATGGCTCGAGGCGTCGTCCGGGCTGATCCCCCACACCTCCGCGCCCTGATCGAGGATCGCCCGGTAGGCGTCGCGGAACTGGCAGGCTTCGGTCGTGCAGCCGGGGGTGTCGTCCCTGGGGTAGAAGTAGACGACGGTCCAGCGGCCGAGCCGGTCGGCGAGCCGGTGGATCGTCCCCTGATCGTCGGGCAGGGCGAACTCGGGAGCCGGGTCGCCTGGAGCGGGGGTGCTCATCGGGCGAGGGTAGCAGGGGTCTCGACGATCAGCAGGATGCCATCCCCGACGACGACCGCCGCGTCGGGCCGGAGACGGACGTTCGACAGCCCCCGGGCCGGACCGGCCAGGAGCGTCCCCCCGCGCAGCGGATAGCGCAGCCCCTCGGTCGTCACGCCCCGAACCTCGATCCCGAACGGGAGGAGCGAGACGAGATCGCCGACCCGGCCGGGCAACGCCCGGCGGACCGGGCGACCGTCGCGATCGGGGGCCCGGACCGCGGTCACCCGGCTCCGGGCGTCGATCAGCTCGGCCTCGCGCTCGGCGAGCTCGGGCAGGAGGAGGAGGCCGATGTTGGCCAGGGCGTGATCGATCCGGCGCCCGCCGAACGCCCCCACGATCGTCAGCCGCTGCGCGCCGCGGGCGAGGGCCGCCCGGACCGCCAGCTCGGTGTCCGACTCGTCCTTGTCCACCCGGGCCTGCTCGATCTCGACTCCGACCGCCCGGAGCCGCTCGAGCCCGTCGCGGGGCAGGGAGTCCATGTCCCCGACCAGGAGGTCGATCGCCAGGCCGAGACGCGCCGCCCCGAGCGCGCCCCCGTCGGCCGCGACGACGAGTCCGACCTCCTCGGCCCAGCCTGGCCAGGCGGCGTCGAGCCCGGCCCGCTCGGGGAGGTCCCCGTCGGCGACGATCAGGGCCTTCATCGCCGACGCGGCCGGAAGGGGGCCGGAGGCGGTCCCGGCGGCAGGGACGGAACGAGTGCGATCCTGCTCACCCGAGCGATCCTATACCCCCGGCCGCTCTCGCGACGGGAGCGCGGGACGCGATCGGGAGGGCGATCCGGCGACCGGCTGCGTGCTAGTATCCGGCCGTGCCCGAGACCGTCCCCCATGCCGCGATCCAGCGCGTCCTCGATGCTGCGGCCAAGAAGGGCGTGACCCTCGAGGTGACCGTCTTCGAGGAGTCGACCCACACCGCCGAGGAAGCGGCGGCCGCGGTCCGGGCCGAGCTCGGCCAGATCGTCAAGTCGCTCGTCTTCGTCGCCCCGGGCGATGACGGCGCGCCCGAGCCGGTCCTCTGCCTCGTCTCGGGCGCGAACCGGGTCGACCTTGCCCGCCTGGCTGCGGTGACCGGCGAACCCGACATCCGCCGGGCCACGGCGCGCGAGGCGAACGAGCTGACCGGCTTCGTCATCGGCGGCATCCCGCCCCTCGGCCATCCGCGCCCGGTCCGGGTGATCATGGACCCGGACCTCGGGCGCTACCCGCTCGTGTGGGCCGCCGCCGGGACGCCGACCGCGGTCTTCCCCGTCCCCCCGGCGACCCTGCGCAGCCTGGCCAACGCGATCGTCGCTCCGATCGCCGAGGAGCGCCCTCGGGCCGACCCGGTCGGCGCCGAGCCCCAGCCCGGTACCGGCGGGACCGCCCGGGGCGCGCCGCAGAACGCGGGCGCCTGAAGCCGCCGCCGCTCCTGCGATCCGGCCCACCAATGACCCGCGATCCCGGGCATGCCGTCGTGCGCTACCCGGGCGGGCTGCGCGCGAGCTACCGCTGGGCCGGCAGCGGACAGGGGGCCGCGGTCTTCGCCCTGTCCGAGTCAGGCGGCGCGCTGACCGACCTCGGCAACCTCGCCGGCGACTCGTTCGAGCAGCTGTGTCGGGCCGAGGTCCGGGTCGAGGGCCCGGGGGGACAGTGGACGGCCCGTCTCGCCTCGCCGATCCACGACCAGCCGGGGGGCCTGCTCTGGGACACGGCCGGGCTCCTCGTGGTCAAGTACGGCTTCCGGACGTATGCCTTCGAGGCCCGGACCGGGCTCCTGCGCTGGAGCCATCGCTCGGCCAGCCCGCTGCTCGGGATCCTCGGCTCGTCGCGCCTCGACCACGTGATCATCCAGGGCGAGATCGAGACGTTCGCGGTCGATGCGGCCGGCGAGGTCCGCTGGCGGGTCGCCCACTCCGACGTCGTGACCGAGGCGGAGCTGGTCGGAGGCCGACTCGTGCTCAGGAGCTATGCCGGCCAGCTGATCGCGCTCGACCCGCGGACCGGCCGGGTCGCCGTCTGAGCGGGGGGCCCCGACCGAGCCGGGGTCGCGTCCGGGCAGGGGGCGCCGCCCGAGCCGGGGTCGCGGCCCAGCCCGAAGGCTCGAGACGACAGCCGCCCTGGGGACAGGCGGTGGACAACCTCGGAGCCGTCACGAAATCTCGTGGACAACCCCGGTTGACCTCCTCCTCCGGGGGGCCTATCGTTCATCCCAGCCCGGAGGGGCCGAGCGAACGCTAACGGCAGAGATCGCCTCAACGCCCACGCGTCGGGTAGGTTCCTTCGGGCCTTTCCGTCTCCGGCGCCGTATCATCCGGGCCGTGACTCCCCAGCTCCTCGTCGGCCTCGGCCTGGTCGCGCTCGTTCTCGGGGCGCTCCTTCTGCGCTCGCTCGGGACCGGCTACCGGGTCGGCCGGATCCTCGCCGGCACGCCCGCGGTGAGCATCGGCGAGGCGCTCGAGCTCGCGGCACGGGGCGAACCGCGCTACGTCCGGGTCTCCGGGCGGCTCGACTCCGAGCAGGAGTTCGAGGACGAGCATCATCGCCCGCTCGTCTTCCGCCGGGTGCGGATCGAAGCCCTGCGCGGCGGGCGCTGGCAGACCGTCGAGGAGCACCGCCAGGCGGTCGACTTCGAGGTCCGCGAGGGGCTCGAGGCGATCCAGGTCGACCACGCCGTGCTCGACGGCGGGCTCGTCGTCATCCCGCGCGAGTCGTCGGGGACGGCCGGCGAGGTGCCCGGGTTCGTCCCGGCCGACCTGGCCCCCGACACCCCGGTCCGGATGCGAGTCGACCAGGTCTCCGCGATCGAGCACGCCAGCGTCGCCGGCGTCCCGCTCACCGGCCCGGACGGCGTGACCAGGCTGACCGCTCTGCCCGGCCGACCGCTTGTCCTGACCACCCTCGAGCGCGACGAGGCGATGCGCATCCTGGCCCACGGCCGGCGAACCCGGGTCGCGGCAGCCGCGACCTGCCTGGCCTCCGGACTCGGCCTGGTCGGCCTTGGGCTCGCCTGGGCCGTGGCCGGGACGATCCTCGCCCGCTGATCGACCCGGCCCGGAGCAGCGCCGCCGAGCCCGGGACCGCCCACCGCTTCGTCGGGCCCGGCCGGGGGTGAGTCCGGAGGTGAGTCCGGAGGTGAGTCCGGAGGTGGCCCGGGCGATCCAGTCAGCACCGGACGATCGTCCTATTGGCAGGATCTGTGAGCTTCCCTAGGCTCCCCCTCGTCAAGTTCACAGTTCCTGAAGGCGAACCGTGTCCAGCCCGCTCACCGCCCACCCGCCCGAGGCGACCCTCTCGGTCACCCGGGCCGCCCGCCTCCTCGGCGTCCACCCGAACACCGTCCGGGCCTGGAGCGACCAGGGGCGCCTGCGGTACTACCGGATCAACCGCCGCGGCGACCGTCGCTACCGGGTCGGCGACCTCGAGCGCTTCCTGCTGGCCACCTCGGCCGGACCGGGGCCGGGCGGCGAGCGTGCCGCGAGCGCCGGCCGCGATGGCCGCCGCACCGGCCGGGACGGCGCTCGCGCGGACCTCGCGGTGGCAACGCGGGTCGGGGACGGAGGGGACCGACACACCCTCGACCTCCGCCTCCTCGCCGACCTGGCCGCGCTCGGGACCGAGCAGCGCGAGCTCGACGAAGTTCTCGCCCGGGCGGTGCGGCTCATCCGCGACGCGTACGGGCTCCGGCTGGTGGCAGTCTGGCAGGCGCGCGGCGGGCTGCTCGTGCCACGAGCCGCGGAGGGCGAGGGTGCCGCGCGCCTGGTCGAGCTGCCGAGCAGCCTCGGGACGATGGGCCGGGCCCTGGCCGTCGGACGAGCCGTCCTGGCCGCGGCGCCGTCCGCCGGCGACCGCGGGCTGCCGGTGCTGCCGGCACTCCTGGCCGAGGCGGCCGTGCCGATCCCGGGCGGCCCGGGCAGGGCCCCCTGGGGCGTCCTGCTCGCCGGCGCAGGCGAGCCCGGGCGTCTCGACGAGGAAGCACTCGATCTGCTCGAGGCAGCGGCGCGACAGCTGGCCGCAGCGGTCCGCTCGGCAGACCAGCTCGAGGAAACAGCCACCCGGCTCCACCGGGCCGAGGCCCTGCGCCGAATCGCCGGCGACATCGCGAGCAGGCTCGACCTCGACCAGATCCTGTCCGGCCTGGTCGACCACGCGCTCGTCCTCTTCGACGCCGACCGGGCAGCCGTCTTCCTGGGCGGGGCGGGCGATCAGCCCCGGGTCGCCGTCTCGCGCGGCCTCTCGGACTCGTACCTGGCCTCGGTCAGGGATGCTCCCGCCTCGTCCCTGACCGCGCTTGCCGCCTCGACCCGCCGACCCGTCTTCTCGATCGGCTATCGCGACGACCCGGCCGTCGGGCCGCTCCGGGCCGCCGTCGTCCAGGAGGGCTTCGACACGATCTGCAGCGCCCCGCTCGTCGACGGATCGGACCTGCTCGGGCTGCTGAACATCTATCACGACGCTCCGCATGCCTGGACGAACGACGAGCTCGAGGCGATCACGGCCCTCGCCGCCCAGGCGAGCGTCGCGCTCAAGACGGCCCGCGCCTATGCCCAGATGGCGACCTGGGCAGCCCAGCTCCAGTCGATCCAGCAGCTGGGGACCCGCCTGAACCGGCTGACGAGCGTGCGCGAGATCGGCCATGCGATCGCCACCGAGCTGCGCCAGCTGATCGACTACCACAACGTGCGCGTCTACCGGATCGTCGGCCCCGACCTCGTGCCGGTGGCGATGCAGGGCCAGGTGGGCGAGTACGTCGACGAGACCCCGGAGCAGCTCCGGGTCGCGGTCGGCGAGGGCCTGACCGGCTGGGTCGCCCGCCACGCGGTCGCCCTGAACGTGCCTGACGCGGCCCATGACCCGCGGGCGCGCACGATCCCCGGGACCGAGCCCGACCTCGACGAGTCGATGCTCCTCGCCCCGATGGTCTTCGAGGACCACGTCCTCGGCGCGCTCGTCCTCTCCAAGCTCGGCCTGAACCAGTTCAGCGCCGACGACCTTCGCCTGCTCGTCATCTATGCCAGCTTCGCCGCCCAGGCGATGGCCAACGCGGACGCGACCGAGCTCCTGCACGCCCAGTCGGCGGCCCTCGAGCGCCAGGTGCGCAGCCAGCGCGAGCTGCTCGGGATCACCGAGTCGATCCTCGGCACGCTCGACCCGCGGGCCGTCCTCGACCAGATCGCCGACCGTCTCGAGGCCGTCGTGCGCTCCGACAACTTCTCGATCCGGATCCTCGACCGGACGGCCGGCACGCTCCGTCCCCTGGCCGCCAAGGGCGTCCACGCGGATGAATTCCTCCACTCGCTTGCCCTCGACGAGCCCAGCCTGGCGGCCTGGGTGGTCGAGCACAACGAGCCGCAGCTCGTCCTCGACGAGCTGGCCGACCCGCGCATCCGTCACTTCAAGTCGACCGGCCCGGTCGAGGGGAGCCTGATCTCGGTCCCGCTCCGCGGCCGGGAGGGCGTCACCGGCGTCCTGACCCTCGAGCGCCTCGGGCGCGAGGACCCGTTCACGAACGAGGAGTTCGAGCTCGTCCAGCTCTTCGCCGCCCACGTTTCGATCGCCCTCCAGAACGCGGAGGCACATTCGGCGGTCGCGGTCCGGGCCCGGACCGACGGCCTGACCGGCCTCCTGAACCACGGCACGTTCGAGCTCCAGCTGGCCGAGGCGGTCGCCGCCGGCAGCCCGTTCAGCCTCGTCATGCTCGATCTCGACGACTTCAAGTCCGTCAACGACACGCTCGGCCACCAGGCCGGCGACCGCTTCCTGAGCGACGTCGCCCGGGCGCTCGTCGACGCCGGGCGCGAGACCGACCGCGTCTTCCGCTACGGGGGCGACGAGTTCGCCCTCCTCCTGCCCGCGGCCGACGAGCACGGGGCGCTCCTCGTCGCCGAGCGGGCCCGGGCCGCCGTCCGGGCCGTCGGGCTGGGCAGCTCGGAGTGGGCCCGCCACGGCCTCCAGGTGAGCTGCTCGATCGGCCTCGCCACCTGCCCCGCCGATGGGGCGACCGCCGAGGAGATCCTCCTCGCCGCCGACCGGGCCTGCCTCGTGGCCAAGCGCGGCGGGCGCGACCGGATCGCGACCGCGGCCGAAGGGCGCTCGCTCGCCGGCGAGGTCTCGCTCCAGGCACCGACCCCGGTCGATCGGCCGCTCGACGAGGCCGCCGGGGAGAGCACGCCCGAGCGGCCTCCGGATCGGTAGGCCGCTGGCCGGCGAGCCCCGGGCCGCCCGCCGCGACGGCGCGTCACCGGCCGGGCCGGGAGAGCGTCAGACTGGGACGATGTTCCACCCTCGGCCCGGTCCGCCCGGGCAGCACGCATCGGGCCCCCGGATCAGGCAGCACATCGCCGCCGCGATCCTCGCCCTGGCCGTGCTCGGCGGCTGTGGCATCGGACCGCTTCCCGCCGTGACCGCCAGCCCGGAGGGGTCGGGGATGCCGACCTCGCCGGCGCCCGTGCCGGCCTCGGTGCCGGCTTCGTCGCCCGTCAGCCCGACGCTGCCCTCGCCCTCGTTCGTCCGTCCCACGCCGACGCCCGAACCGAGCCCGGTCGAGTACACCGTCGTCGCTGGCGACACGCTCACCTCGATCGCCCGCCGGTTCGCCACGACCGCGCGCAGCATCGCCTTCTGGAACCGCGCCCGGTACCCGAGCCTGGACCCGGCCTCCCCGGGCTACGCGCCGGACCGGATCGAGGTCGGCTGGAGGCTGACGATCATCCCCGGCGTCGTCGTTGACGAGACCGAGCTGACGCCACCCCCGGCCTCCCCCTCGCCGACCGTCCTCCCCTTGCCGACCGTCCTCCCCTCGCCGATCGTCGTCCCCGGCCCGACGCCGCTGCCCGGCGGGAGCAGCCTGCTCGTCTCCCATGGCGACCGCGCCTCGGGCGCCGTCGCCCTGACCTTCGACATGGGCGGCCGGCTCGATCCGGCGCTCGCGATCATGGACTGGCTGATCGCCCACGACGTCCGGGCGACGATCTTCCCGACCGGCAAGACCGGGTCGGAGACGGGGATCGGGCGGGCGGTCATCGGGCGGATCGCCGCCCACCCGGGACTGTTCGGCATCGGCAACCACTCGTGGGACCACCCCGACTTTCGCGGGCTGACGGCAGCCCAGATCGCCGACCAGCTGACCCGGACCGAGGCCGCCCTCGCGCCGCTCGCGGGACGGACGACGAAGCCGTTCTTCCGCCCCCCGTTCGGGTCCCAGGACCAGGCCGTGCTCGACGCGGTCGGCGCCGCGGGCTGGGCGTACACGATCATGTGGGATGTCGACACGATCGACTGGCGGGCGCCGGCCGACGGCGGTCCGAGCGCCGAGGACATCGTGGCCAGGGTGATCGCGCGCGCCCGCGGCGGCTCGATCGTGCTCATGCACCTCGGCGGCTGGCACACCCTCGAGGCACTGCCAGGGATCGTCGACGGGCTGCGGGCGCGCGGGCTCGAGCCGGTCACCCTGGCCGAACTGCTCGGCCGGTAGCGGGCGCCGCCGCGACCGGGGTGATCCCTCGGCCGGCAGCCGAGACCGAACCCTCGCCACCGAACCCCCCGTGGGACGGCGTCCGGCCCGGCGCGCTATCCTGCGCCGATGACCGCCTCAGCCGCGCGCACCGCGCGCCCGCCCCGGATCGTGGTCACCGTCATGGTGGCCGCCCGTCAGTCCGAACCCGACATTGCCGAGCGCAAGAACCGGCTCTACGTCGAGGCTGTCGCCCGCCACGGCGCCGACCCGATCGTGCTCGACGCGAGGAGCACGGCCGCCGAGCGCGCGGCGGCCTGGGCGGCGATGGACGGCCTGTTCCTGACCGGCGGCGCGGACATCGACCCGGCCCGCTACGGGCAGCCGCCGGCCGGGGCGCTCGATCTCGAGCCCGACCGGGACCAGCTCGAGGCGGAGGCGTGGCTCGCGGCCGAGGGGCGCGGTCTGCCCGTGCTCGGAGTCTGTCGCGGCCTCCAGGCGATCAACGTCTTCGCAGGCGGCACGCTCCTCCAGGACGTCGCCGGGCACGCCGGCCCGGGCTACGGGCACGGCCCGGCGAAGGAACATCCGCTTCGGCTCGTGGCCGGCACGAAGCTGGCCCGGATCCTCGTCCCGGCCAACGTGCGGGGCGGCGTCCTGACCGTGAACAGCTACCACCACCAGGCGATCCGCCCGTCCGACCTCGCCCCCGGCCTCGTCGCCAGCGCCTGGGCCTCGAGCCCCGCCGGAGACCTTGTCGAGGGCCTCGAGCGACCGGGCGACCGGTTCGTCGTCGGCGTCCAGTGCCACCCGGAACGGACCGAGTCGACACCCGAGGCGTTCGAGCGCCTGTTCGGCGTCTTCGTCGACGCCTGCCGGGGTCCGGCCGCGCGGCGCTGACCGGAGACGAACGAAGCGGCGCCCGGAGGAGGCGGGGCGCCGCTTCGTGGCTGGCCCGCGACGACGGAGGAGGGAGGACGGCGGCGCGGGCCGGGATATTCGGTTGCGGGACCCGGATCAGGGTCCTGTGTTCGCCATGTCGAGTGGTCCGCCGATCCGGCCGACCCGGTTCAGCTCGCGGAGGAAGAGGAGCCGGTTCACTTCAGCGAGCGTCCAGCGCTGCTCGCCGACCCGGATGCCGCAGCAGAAGGCGATCAGATTGGCGGCTTCGTCGGGGGTCATGCCGCGCAGGACGAGGAGTCGATGCGATGCCTGGCGCAGTGGAGCGCGGGGGCGCAGGGGGACCGGCCGCGAGGGTCCGCCCCGGGGCGGGCGCCGGGTGCCGGGCTGAGCCTGGGTGCGTGCCTGGCTGGCCATGGCGCATGCCTTGTCCGATCTCCACTGCTGCCGGGCGACCCTCGCCCGGTCTGGCTCCGGAGCACCGTCGGGTGGGTGTCCGTACTGACAGTGTCGGTGAGGATGGGAACGGTCTCGATGGGTCCGAGGTCCCCTGCGGCCGAGTACTTCCGGGTCGGGCGCGAGACGGGGCACGGGTAGACTGGGGGCGATGCGCGTCCGGATCTTCGAGTTGCGCCTGGTCGCGGCCGGGCTGGCGGTCCTGTGGGCGATCGCGGCCGGGCTCGTCCTGCTCGGCTACCGGCCGGGCGGTCCGATCGACCTGCTGGTCGGGCTGGCTGCCTGCCTGCCCCTGCCGGTGGCGATCGCGGCCCTCGTCTGGCCGCCGGCGGCGCGCGGCGACCGGGCCTTCGCGGTGATCGTCTGGATCGGCCTGGGCGCCGCCCTGCTCCTCGCCCCGTCGATCGGCGGCGTCCTCAACCAGCTCCTTGGTCGAGGCCCGCAGACCCTCCTCCCGTCGCTCGAGGCAGCCTACCCGTGGCTCCTCTCGCTGGCGGCCACGGCCCTCTTCGCCGGCCTCGGGATCGCCCGCCGGCTTCGCGGCGCAACCGCCCTGCGCCGGGACCGGCTCGTCGTGGCGATCGCCTTCGCCCTCGGCTCGACGACCCTGATCAGCGCCGCCTTTGCCGGGGCCGCGATCGCCAACGACCTCGCCCTGCGCGATGCCCCGGCCGTCTCGTCGCGCTTCGGTCCGACCTCGACCGAGGCCGACCCCCCGGCCTGCGAGGACGAGCTCCGGGCCGGCCGCGCCGCCCGCCTCCAGCTCGAGCTCGACGGTGATGTCGACCGCCGGCCGATCGGATCGGTCGTCCTCGACGGTGTCCGCTCGGGACGCGACTTCCGCTGGACGGCCGAGGTCGCGACGAACCTCGTCCTCGGCCGGGCCGGGGCAGCCCGGATCGGGCCCGCCGCCTGGCAGCTCGAACCGCGCCAGTCGTGGCGGCCGGTCCCGCCCGAGGCCGTGGCAGGCGAGGACCTGGACCTTCAGCTCCTGGCCACGGTCCTGGCGCCGGGGCGGCGGGCGGCGGCCGAGAACCGGGGGCTCGAGTACGTCGAGGGCGCCCGGGCCCGTCACTGCCGGATCGCGGTCGACGGGCCGACGTTCGCGGCCGGCGTCCCCCAGGTCCGCTGGCTGGCCGGGGCGGGCGATCTCCGGCGCTGGCGCGGCCAGCTCGACTTCTGGGTCTTCACCGATGGCGAGCTCGGCCGGGCCGAGGGCGCGGTCAGCGGCGAGGCGGGCGCGCTCGGCGCCGAGGGCCTGCTGGGCACGATCCGGGCCAGGCTGACGGCCGTCGACCGCGACCAGGCGATCACGATCAGCGCGCCGCGCTGAGGCGATCGACGGCCGATCAGGCAGGCAGCGAGGAGGGAACGTGACGGTGGACGAGCGCGAGGGCGGCAAGCGGGACCGGCTGGCCCGCTTCTACCGCGTCCTGCGGGTCCTCGAGAGCCACGGCGAGAGAGGCGTCGCGCCCGAGGAGATCGCCCGGATCACCGGGGTCTCGAAGCGGACCGTCTACCGCGACCTTCACGCCCTCGAGGGCGAGCTCGGCGTCCCGGTCTGGACCGAGGACGGTCGCTGGGGCGTCGAGGGCCGGGCGTTCCTGCCGCCCCTGAAGCTGACCACGGCCGAGGCGATGGCCGTCTTCCTCTCGGCCCGCCTGATGGCCCGCTACGCCGACGACTACGACCCGGACCTCGGTGCCGCCTTCCAGAAGCTGGCCGCGGCCCTGCCGCCGGTCCTCGGCGAGCACGTCGAGCGGACGGTCGAGGTGATGGCCCGCCGGCCGCTCGACGAGCGCTCGAACCGCCACCTCCACCTCCTGACCAGGGCCTGGGCCGAGCGCCGGGTCGTCACCTTCACCTACGATCCGGCCGCCTACGAACCGGGCCGGGCGCCGCGCGCCGCGCGCGTCCGGCCGTACCTGATCGAGCCGTCCCTGAGCACCCGGGCGCTCTACCTGATCGGCTTCGACGAGACCCGCGGCGCCGTGCGCACGTTCAAGATCGAGCGCCTGCGCGACCTGGCCGTGACGCCCGAGACGTTCGAGCCGCCGCTCGAGGCCTCGGTGGAGGAGGCGCTCGGACCGGCCTGGGACATGATCGCCGACCAGCCCGAGGTCGAGGTCGTCCTCCGCTTCAGCCCGGCCGTCGCCGGGCGGGTGCTCGAGACGAGGTGGCACCCGAGCCAGCAGGTGACGAGCGGGGAAGATGGCTCGCTCCTGTGGCGGGCACGCGTCTCGGGGACGATCGAGATCCGGCTCTGGATCCTCTCCTGGGGCGCCGAGGTCGAGGTCCTCGAACCTCCCGAGCTCCGGGCCGACGTTGCCGCCACGCACCGGGCGGCCGCGGCGCGGTACGATGCGCGCCAATGACCAGCCTCCACCGACGGCGGGCCCTGCGGTCGATCGCGACCCTCGTCCTCGCCGCCCTGCTCGTGCCGGCGTGGCCGGCCGGGCCGCCGGTTGCACGGGCAGCCGGCACGCCGACGACCGCCTCGATCGAGCTCACGCTCCTGACCTGGATGAACCGGGACCGGGCCGCGCTCGGGCTGCGACCGCTCCGGCGGGACCCGGTCGTGGCCGGACTGGCCCGCGAGCGGGCCGGCAGCCTGGCCGGGTTCGGGATCCTGGCCCACGAGTACGCCGGGGGCGATCTCGGCACCGCCCTCAGCGGCCGCGGGGTCGAGTGGTACCGCTACGGCGAGAACATCGGCACCTCGACGGCCGGCTGGGGGCTCCCGGCGGCGGGGATGATCTACGCGCTCTGGCGGGCAAGCCCGGAGCACTGGGCGGCGATCACCAGCCAGGCCCTCAACTACGTCGGGGTCGGGGTCGCCTACCGCTCCGCGACCGGCGCCACGTATGCCTCGATCGTGTTCACCGAGTCGCCCGACCACACCCCTCCCTGGGCCCGGATGACGAGCGCCCGGGCCGTGGCGAGCGCGACCGGGACCGCGGCCTCGTTCACCTGGCGGGGAGCCGACCCGGTCCTCCAGTCGCACACTGCCGGCCTGCGTACGTTCGAGGTCCAGTACCGGGTGGACGCCGGCCCGTGGCGGACGATCCGGAGCGCGACGACGGCGACCACGCTCACCCTCGCCCGACGCCCGCCCGGCCACAGCTACTGGCTCCGGGTCCGGGCGCGCGACGGGCGGGGCAACCTCTCGGCTTGGAGCCGGCCGCTGGCGGTCGTTGTCCGGTAACCGCCGGAGGATGGCGATGAGCGGACTGCCCGGGCGTCACCCGTTCGGGGGGGTCAACCTGATCAGCGACCCGATCCACGGCTACATCGAGCTCACGAAGCGGCTCCCGGCCGGCGTCGCCTCGGCCAGCGGCCTGCCGACGGAGGGGGCGACCGAGGTCGACCTCCTCGACACCGCCTGGCTGCAGCGGCTGCGTCGGATCAGCCAGCTCCAGAGCGCCCGCTGGGTCTTCCCGACCGCCGAGCACAGCCGGTTCACCCACGGCCTGGGGGTGATGCACGAGGCCGGCCTGTGGGGCCGCCACCTCTACCCGTCCCTCCGCTCCGCCCTGGCGGCGGCCGAGCCGGGCACTCCGGTCCCCTCCGAGGGGCTCGTGGTCGAGACGCTGCGCGTGGCAGGTCTCCTCCACGACGTCGGGCACGGCCCGTTCGCCCACTTCTTCGACGACCACGTCCTCCACCACTTCCCGGCACCGGACGACCCGCGCCGGGCCGCGGGCAAGCTGCTCTCCCACGAGGATCTCTCGCAGCTGATCATCGAGCGCGAGCTGGGCGAGCTGATCGCCGCCCTCCGCCGCGCCCCCGGGCTCTCGGCCGAGCGCGACGCGTTCGCCCCGGGCGAGTCGATCGATCCACGCTGGGTCTCGTTCCTGGTCTCGAAGCCGGCCCTCGCCGACGCCGCGATGCCGCGCTGGATCCGCTGGCTCCAGCCGCTCCTGTCGGGCGTGTTCACGGTCGACAACCTCGACTACGTCCGGCGCGACGCGTACATGACCGGGGTCGCGATCGGGCCGGTCGACGTCGAGCGCCTGCGCCGCTACTGCTTCGTCGGACCGCGCGGCCTGACGCTCTACGAGCCGGGCCTCGGGGCGCTCGAGATGTTCCTGACCGCCCGCCTGTTCATGTACCGCCACGTCTACTTCCACCGCACGGTGCGGGCGATCGACCTCGACCTGGCCGAGGTCTTCGAGCCGAGCATCCGGGCGATCGCGGGCGACCGCTCGCCGGTTGACAACCTGACCGGCTACCTCGACCTCGACGAGTACGCCCTCCTCCACCAGGCAGCGATGTGGTCGCGCGGCGAGGCGCTGAGCGAGCAGCCGGCCCCCGGCGACGGGACCGTCCGCCCGGAGGTCGGGGCGACCTGGCGGGGGATCCTCCTCCGGCGACCGCGCTGGCGGGCCGAGGCCGAGGTGAGGATCGAGTTCGAGTCAGGCGAGCCGCCCGCGGCGGCGCTCGCTCCGCTCGGCGAGCCGGAGGCAGGCTCGGTCGTCGTCGACCTCGCGGTCATCGATGCCCGCCCGGCCGACGCGCTCGAGACCGACGCGCTCCTCGCCCTCGAGACCCGCGACGGACGTCCGGCCTCCCTCGCCCGCTCGCTCGCCCGGCTACCCGCCTACGCCCTCGTCGGGCGCCGCTACCGCAGGGTCGCCCCGGCCCCCGAGGCCTGAGCCGGGGGCGCGGCGGAGGGCGGCGGGGTCCGCCTGGCGGGACCGGGCGAGCCGGATCCCGCTCGAGATCCCGATCCCGGCCAGGACGAGGATCGCCCCGCCCAGCTGGCTGGGCGAGAGGCGCTCGCCGAGCAGGAGCGCGGCCAGGACGCTGGCCGAGATCGGATTGAGGAGCAGGAAGGCGGCCGAGTGCCGGGCCCGGACGCGCCGCACGCTCGCCTGGAGGAGGAGCTGGGCGAGCAGGCTCGGCCCGAGGACGAGCCAGGCGAGGGCGGCGAGCGCCTCCGGCGCGATCGCCGGCGGGACGATCGCCCGCGGCTCGACGAGCAGCTCGACCGGGAGCAGGACGAGGCCGAGCATCGCAAACAGGGCGAGGGCGACGAGGTCGCCGGGGAGGGGACGCTCGACGACCGAACGAGCATCCGGCGCGGAGACGAACCGGACAGGGGTGGGCGGCACCCGGCGCAGGCCCCCGGTCCAGCGCCGCGACAGGACGAGGTAGAGGGCGAACGCGACCGCCGCCCCGAGACCGGCCGCCACCCCGAACGCCGACCCCGAGCGCGGGTCGAGCTCGGCCAGGAGCGCGGTCCCGGCCAGGGCGAGGATGAACCCGACGAGCGCCTGCCAGCCGAGCCGCTCGCGCAGGATCCAGGGCGCGAAGACCGCGGCGAGGACCGCGTACAGGCCGGCCACGAAGGCCGCGACCGTCGCCCCGGCGGCCGCCACGGCGACGTTCATCCCGGCCAGGAACCCGGGACCCCCGAGCGTGCCGAGGACGACGAGGCGCAGGACCCCGCCTCGGTCGAGGCCTCGCAGCGCCGACCAGGTCGACCGGCGCCGGGCGACCAGGACGAGGACGAGGACGGCAGCCGCCCCGACGCCGCGCCAGAGCGCGACGGCAACCGGCGAGAACGAGCGCAGCGCGATCGCCGTCGCCACGTAGGCCGTGCCGAACAGGATCGCGGCGGCGGCGGCGAATCCATTCCCGAGCAGGTGCTGGCGGTTCATCCGCTGACTGTACCGGCTGGCGCGCCTGGAGTCGTCGGGGCGCGACGGGCCCCGCCGGGGGGACGAATGGCCCACCGAACCGGGCCGACCGCCACTGCCCGACCGGCAATCGGTCCGGGCTAGCATTGGCCGCTGCCCGATCGGGCAGCCCGGGCCCGGTTTCGGGCACGGTGCGCGGCTGGGGCGCGACGGAGGTCCGTTGGAATCGATCGACCTGCGGCGCCTGAGGTGGATCGGCGTCGCCCTTCCGGTCGCGTTCGTCGTGGTCGGCGAGCTGCTCCGCCTGGTGCTCGTTGAACGCCTCCTTGGCAACCAGCTCGGGCACGTCCTTGCGGCCACGGTGGCGATCGTGGCCGTGGTTGCCTTCGCGCTGGTGATGTTCGGGCTGATCGAGCGCGCCCAGCGCCAGCTGTTCCGCCAGAACCGCGAACTGGCGGCGGTCGCGGCCGTCTCGACGGCCGTCCAGGGCGAGCTCGACGTGGCCGGGATCATCGACGCTGCGCTCGAGTCGATCGTTGCCGCGAGCGGCGCCACCGAGGCCCTGGTGACCGTCTTTGCCGCCGAGGGTGAGCCGACCCATGCCGGGTTCGAGCGGCGCCTGGTCGTGGCCGAGCACGCCTCACCGCTGCCCGATCCGGGAGCCACGACTCCGCACCTGGTCGAGATCCCGCTCGCCAGCGGGACGACGCTCCTGGGACGGATGCAGCTCCACCTGCCGGCCGGCGCCCGCGAGCCGGACCTGCTGGCCACGGCCACGCTCCAGAACATCGGTCACCAGCTCGCCTGCGCGATCCAGATCGGCCAGCTCGTGGCCAGCCTCCGGCGCCGCCAGCGTGAAGGCCACGGCCTGTACGACATCCTCCTCCAGATCTCGAACCAGAACGCGCTGGCTGACATCCTCGGGGATATCGTCGCCCACGCCCGGGACCTGCTCGGGAGCGACGAGGCGGTGATGTGCCTGACCGAGACGACCGCCCGCACCGTCCAGCTCGACGGCAGGCTGGCCGGGATGACTTCGCTCGGTGACGGGACCGTCTGCCTCGCCGCCGACGCGGGACGCTTCCACAACCTGCACCTGCACGAGCTGGCCTGTCCGCTCCGTTCGTCGCCCGACCTGCGGGCCAGCCTTGAGGTGCCGGTCCGCGGCGACGACGGTCCGTGCGGTGACCTGTGGGTCGGCCGCCGCGAGGGTGAGCCATACACCGAGCGCGACCGGACCTTCCTCGCCACTCTGGGCGACCTCGCCTCGATCGCGATCGCCAGCGCCCGGATGCGCGAGCACGAGCGCCAGGGGGCGATCCTGGCCGAGCGCGAGCGGATCGCCCGGGAGATGCACGACAGCCTCGCCCAGGTCCTGGGGATGATCCATCTCCGACTGCGTGCGCTCGAGGCACGGCCCGAAGTGAGCGCCACGCCCGCGGTCGCAGGCGAGATCGGCGAGCTCGCCGGCCAGGCGCGGGAGGCCTATCGCGATGTCCGTGAGGCGATCCTCGGCCTGCGCGAATCGAGCCGCCTGGAGGAGCGCGGCCTGCTCGACGGTCTGCGCGCCTACCTGAACGCCTACGGCCGTCAGGCCGGGCTCCAGGCGAGCCTCGAGACCGGCCTCGACCGCGAACCGGACCTTGCCCCGCGGGCCGAGGTCCAGGTGATCCGGGTCATCCAGGAAGCGCTGACCAACGTCCGCAAGCACGCCGAGGCCAGCTCGGCAGTCGTCCGGATCGTCGACCAGGCCGAGGAAACGGTGATCACGGTCGAGGACGACGGGCGCGGTTTCGACGTCGCCGGGGTCCTCCTCCACCGGGACGGCTTCGGCCTGCATACGATGCGCGAGCGGATGGAGTTGATCGGGGGAAGCCTGGAGGTCGACTCCGAGCCGGGCCGCGGCACCCGGGTCGTCGCCCGCGTCCCCCGTCCCTTCCCCGTCCCGAGCCAGCTGCCCGTGGAGGTACCCACCAGTGAGCCCACCCGGACCGATCCGGATCCTGCTCGTCGATGACCAGCCGCTCTTCCGGAGGGCGCTGGCCACCCTGATCAACGAGCAGGCGGACATGATCGTCGTCGGCGAGGCGGACAACGGCCTCGACGGGGTCGAGAAGGCCCACGGGCTCGATCCCGACCTCGTGGTCATGGACGTCGAGATGCCGGTCATGGACGGGGTCGAGGCGGTCCGCCTGATCCGGGACCAGCTGCCCGGGGTGAAGGTCGTGATGCTCACCGTCTCGGAGGCCGAGGACCACCTGTTCGACGCGATCCGGTTCGGGGCCCACGGCTACCTGCTCAAGGACCTCCACCCGGAGCAACTGTACGAGCTCCTCCGGGCGGTGATGCGCGACGAGACCCCCCTCTCGCCGGCGATTGCCGGTCGCCTTGTGGCCGAGCTGCGCGCCCGCCCCGCCACGGCCGGAACCCGGTCGCTGCCGGCCGAGCCGACGACCGGGCCGCCGCTCACCCGGCGCGAGGTGGAGATCCTCAGGCTCGTCGCCGAGGGCCTGAGCAACAAGGAGATCGGCGGCCGGCTCTCGATCACCGAAGGGACGGTCAAGAACCACGTCCACAACGCCCTCGAGAAGCTGCAGCTGGAGAACCGCATCCAGGCGGCGGCCTACATCGTCCGCCAGGGCCTCGGGCGGCGGGCCGGGGGGGCCTGAAGCCGGCCTTGGGGCAGCCCGGCGGCGACGAGCGGGCGGCGGGCGGCGCCACCTCCCCCGATCGGCACCCCGCTGCACGATCGGGAGCCTCGGCGGTATGCCGAACCGGGGATGGAACCGGGGGCTCCGCTCGCTCTACGATCGGGCACGGAGGGAGCGCGGGGGTGACCGCCGCTCGCGGTCGAGGACGAGGGACCGACGATGGCCCGCGATCGTCCACTCACGATCCTGATCCTGTACTCCCATCCCCTGCTCGGCGAAGGGGTGACCCGGCTTCTCGCCGCCGAGCCAGGACTGACCGTCACCCCGGTCGCGATCGCGGACCCGGCCGCGGTCGAGGCGGCGCTCGCCGCCGGGCCCGACGTGATCGTCCTCGAGCGCGGCGATCCGCTCCAGGCGATCGACGTCCTGAAGGCCGCCCCGGACGCACTCCTGATCGACATCGGCCTCGGTCCGGGGCCGGCGTTCTCCTACCACCGCGAGCGGCTGCCGGCCCGACCCGAGGGACTGCTGCGGGCGATCCGGCACCTTCGGGCCGGGGCACCCTGGCCGCGATCGAGTCCCTCGCCCCGGGTGCACCCGCCGGGGCGTCGCTCGTCGGCTGAGGCGCCGGTGCGGCCGGCGCAGGTCGTGCCCGGCGGCAGGAGCGACCGGATCGGCTGATACGGGTGGCCCGAGCGTCGGACCGATCGGCTGTACCGGATTTCTACCCGCCGGCGGATGGGATCGGCGGCCCGGGCCGGTCACGATCTGGGCAGGGTCGCGGTTTCCGGCCCCTGCCCCGCTCCCTTCCCCTGGGGTCGGAGCCGCGACTCCCTGGCGTCCCGCGTCGCAGCGGATCAAGGACCGGACTCTCGATGCACCTCCACCGAACGCTCGACAGCCCGTCGGATCGGACGGTCAACCGACTGATCATCGGCTCGCTCCTCGTCCTCGCGGTCGGCATTCCGATCCTGGCCGCGATCTACCTGACCGACCGGTTCGTCGACCCAGGCCCCCCGTTCGCCGAGCGCCAGGTCGCCGCGCTCGAGCAGGCCGTCCGCGCCTCGCCGAACACGATCAGCCTCCGGCTCCAGCTGGCCGGTGCGTATGTCGCCGCCCGACGCTACCCGGACGCCGTCCGCCAGTTCGACGAGGTCCTGCGGGTCGACCGGTCGAGCCGGACGGCCCACCTCGGCCGGGGGAACGTCCTCCTCCTCGAGGGCGACCTCGATGCGGCCGCGAAGGAGTTCCAGGCCGTCGTCGACCTCGCCCAGGGCGGCGAGTTCGCCCTCGCCGACGTCGAGCTCCACGAGGCCTGGTACAACCTCGGCTCGATCGCGCTCCGCCAGGGCAAGGCCGCCGATGCGATCCCGCCCCTCAACCAGGCGCTGAAGATCCGGCCGACCGACGCGGACACGCTTCACCTCCTCGGCAGCGCCTACCTCGAGACCGGACAGCTCGACCGGGCGGTCGAGTCGCTCCGCTCGGCGGTCCTGTTCGTGCCTCTCGACTGGAGCGAGCCGTATGCCGCCCTCGAGCGCACGTACACCAGGCTTGGCGCGACCGCCGAGGCGGCCTGGGCGGGGGCGATGGTCGAGCTGTGCCAGGGGCACCCGGACGTGGCCAGAAAACGCCTGGCCGGACTGGTCGACGGCCCGGCGGCGACCGACGCCCTGCTCGGGCTGGCGATGATCGCCGAGAAGGCGGGTGACCGGGCCGGCGCCGCCGATCTCTATCGCCGGGTGCTCGAACGCGACTCCGGCAACTTCAATGCCCGGGTCGGGCTGGGCCGCGTCGGGGATGCCGCCCCCGGTCCGGCATCTCCGACGTCCGATCCCGCAGGGAGCAGCTAGGTGCACGATCCGACCATTCGTCCCGATCCCCCCGTGGGGGCGACCCCGACCTCCTCGTCCGGCCGGCGTCCACGCAGGTGGCGGCTGGCCGTGCTCGGCGTCCTGCTCGGGCTGGTCGCCCTCCTTGTCGCCGTCGGCAGCTGGTACCTGGTCACGCGCAAGCCGATCCAGGAGTTCGTCCTGCCCGCGATCAGCCAGGAGCAGCTGCCCCACTATGCCTTCAGCATCTACGGGGTCAGCCAGCCGGTCGGGGTAGCGGTCAGCCCGTCCGGGGATCGGATCTACGTCGCCGAGACCGGCGGCCAGCGCCTGGTCCACGTCTTCGACGGCCGCGGCCACGAGCTCGCCACGTTCAGCCCGCCCCGGTCGACCCCGGGCGGGCGCGTGCCTGTCTACCTCGCCCTCGACCCGGCCAGTGGCGACGTGTACGTCAGCGACCGACTCGCGGCCGCGATCCATGTCTTCGACCGGGACGGGCGGTACCGGCGGACGTTCGAGCCCCGCGGCCTGGACGGAACGTGGAAGCCGCTCGGACTCGCCTTCGACGGCGAGGGCAACCTGTACGTCTCCGAGGTCGGGGGGCCGAACCATCGGATCCTCGAGTTCCACACCGACGGAACGCTCGTTCGCTCGATCGGCGCTCCGGGCGAGTTCTCGTACCCCAACGGCCTGGCCGTCTCACCGAGGGGCGACCTGTTCGTGGCCGACGGGAACAACGGGCGCCTGCTGGTCATCGACGGTACGAACCGCCAGGTCGGGATCATCCCCCGCGGGGCAGCCAACGGCGAGCTCGGCCTGCCCCGGGGCACGGCTCTCGACGACGCCGGCCGGCTGTACGTCGCCGATGCGACGAGCCAGGCCGTCCAGCTGTACCGGGTCGACGAGCAGACCGGCCGCCCGAGCTACCTCGGCACGATCGGGCTGCCCGGCCGTGGCGACGGCCAGTTCGCGTTCCCCAACGGCGTCGCCGCCGACACCCGGGCCCGGCTGTACGTCGCCGACTGGGGGAACAACCGCGTCCAGGTGTGGAGCTACTGAGCATGGAGATGGAGGAGGTGGTTGACGACCTTGCGTTCACCGCCCGCGGCCCGGGCAGGCAACTGATCACCAACAGCAGAAAGGAGGCACGGATCGTGAGACGAATGGCGCTCCTCTTCGCAGCGGGCGCCGTCTGGCTGTTCCTGTTCGCCCTTCCCGTCCTGGCCGACAACGGCCCCCATGTCAAGGGCAGCTTCGGGCTGACCCCGTCCGCCTGTGCGAGCTGCCATCGGGCACACAGCGCGGCCGCCCCGGACATCACGGTCCAGGCCCAGCCGGGCCTGTGCTACACGTGCCACGGCGCGGGCGCCACGGGTGCCCAGACCGACGTCCAGGACGGCGCGTTCTTCGCCTCCGGCTCCGCCCATGCGGCGGGGGCGACCGCCGGCTCGTTCGACGGCGCGCTGCGCGGCGGCGGCTTCGAGTACGCGCTGATCAACACCAGCACGTACACGGGCAGCCGGACGACCTGGAACATTCCGCTCCTGGACGCCGGCGCGGCGACGACCTCGTCGCACAGCGTCGACGGCTCGCCGGTCGAGATGTGGGGCAACGGGCCGATCAGCAACTCGCCGAGCGCCGGCAAGGCGGACGTCGAGCTGACCTGCGGCTCCTGCCACGACCCGCATGGCAACGGGCGCTACCGGATCCTCAAGCCGGCTCCGAACGACAGCGGCATCGCCCAGAACTCGCGCGATCCGGCCTGGTCGGCGGGCGGCCGCGTGTATATCAACGACGCTGCGTCAAAGATCTACACGACGACCAACTACGGCCAGCCCGGCGATGCGAACTCGGCCCTGAACTCCGACGGCTCGGCACTCTGGTACAGCCCGACGACGAAGAACTGGTACGGCAGCTACACCGAGACGGCCTCGCGCTGGTGCCAGACCTGCCACACCCGCTACCTCGCGCCGACCGACGGCGCGATCGAGAACAGCGGCGATGCGGTCTTTGCCTTCCGTCATGCCGTCCGGAACATCGTTGATCCGGAGAACTCCGGCTACACGACGGTGTCCGTGGCCAACCCGGTATCCGGGGACGGCCCCGCGACGATCGACGTGATCAACCCGCTGACCGCCGGCAGCGGCGTGACCGGCACGAGCCTGAACTCCTCGGGCGTGACGACCGGCAGCGGCCACATCGACAAGCTGACGTTCAGCGCGCCGATGTGCATCACCTGCCACGTCTCGCACGGCTCGAATGCAGCCATGGCCAGCAGCATCACCAGCCAGTCGTCGCCCGGCTTCGGCCAGGTGGCGGCACCGAACCTGGACAGCACGCTCCTGCGCGTCGACAACCGGGGCGTCTGCCAGTCCTGCCACAGCAAGTAGCGACCAGTCACAGGCCCGTGGTGGCGCGGCTTCGGCTGCCGACCACCACGGGCGACCAGACCGCCGGGCCGCCTGCCCGGCCTTGTCCTGCCAGCGAGGAACCGTCCGGTCGATGGCCTGCCAAGGGAGTGCGCGGTGACCGTCCAGCTGCTGCCCGGACCCGGCAGTGGGCCGGGGCTCCCGCCGGCCGCTCGCCGGGCCGCCCGTCGCCGCCGCGCGGGGGCGATCCTCGGCAGCGCCACGATCGCCGCTGCCCTCCTCTTCTTCGGCGGTCCGCTGCCGGCCGGCGTCGCCTTCGCCACCGACCCCTCACCAACCGCCAGCGCCGAGCCGACGAGCTCTCCGTCGGCCACGACCGAGCCGGTCACCGGCCCGGCCCCCGATCCCGCCCCGGACGCCTCGCCGACCGCCTCGCCGACCGCCGAGCCGACCGCCTCGGCCAGCCCGGAGCCGACGCTCCTTCCGCCCGGGGCAATCGGCACCGACGGCGGGACCGTCGAGGGCCGGGGGCTCACGCTTGTCGTCCCACCGGGTGCCCTGACCGGGCCGGCGCTGATCAGCCTCGGCCAGGCCTCCGGGCTGCCGCTCTTCGACGGCCAGGCGCCGCTGCTCGGGTTCACGATCACCGTCCGCGACCTTGACACGGGCAGCCCGGTCACGAGCTTCGAGCGCCCGCTCGAGATCGAGGTCCCGCTCGCCCCGGTCGATCCCGGCGATGCGGACGTCGCCGACCTGCGGGTCGCCCGCGCGGACGAGGGCGGCACCTGGCAGGTGCTGGCCACGAGCATCGGCGCCGCGATGGTGTCGGCCGCGACCTGGCGCAGCGGCGCCTTCGGCCTCGTCGTCGACGTGCCGCCCGGCCCGGTCCCGGTGGTGATCGAGCCGACCTCGAGCGCGCCGGCCTCGGGACGCCACCGGATCGACCCGGGCGACCGGCTCGAGCTGACGATCCGGCTCGTCCCGCAGGCCACGATCGCCGATGCCCGCCTCGAGGCCACGGTCCCGCCCGGCTGGCAGGTCGCGTCCAGCGGGGGCGGAACATGGCAGGCCGAGCGCAGGATCGTCTCGTGGGCCCTCGGTCGGGTCGCGGCCCGCCGGGTCGTCGCCCGCTCGCTCGCGCTCGAGGCGCCGCTCTCCTCGCCTCTCGACGGCTCGCCTGCCTTCGAGGCGGCCGTCACCACCCACCTCGAGTATCGTGGCGGAACCGCTGACGGACCGACCCTGACGGTTCTCGTCGCCCCGGCGCTCGTGATCGAGCACCGCTCGCTGGCCCGGACGGACAGTCCGGGCACGGCCCCGAGCTACCTCCCCGACGACGCTCCGATCCTCGACGCCCGCCGCTTCGAGACGCTCCGGGTGAGGTTCCAGGTCCGCAACGCCGACACGGTGCCGGTCGCGATCCGGCCGCGCCTCGAATTCCGGCCGGCCGGCGGCGGGCCGTTCACCCCCGTGCCCGGAGGCGAGGTGGCCTGGGGGCTGCCGTTCCACGTCGGGCGCGAATGGGTCCCCGGCCCGCGCGGCGGCACGGTCCTCGGTCCGGCCGGGGCGCCGATCCCGGTCGCGGAACTGCGCAGCCACGATCGCGACGATCCCGGGCAGCACCCGATACCCGGGCAGCGTTCCCTGGCGGCGAACCCGCTCCCGGTGCTCGTGATCCCGGCCAGCTCGTACACGGAACTTGAGTTCGGGCTCCGGACGACGGTCGACGCGACCTACGACACGAGCTACGAGTTCCGCCTGACCGACGACGGCCAGCTGCTTCCCGGCGCTGCATCGGCCTGGGTCCGGATCGGGCCCGAACCACCGCTCCCGCTCAGCCCCGGTCAACGGCCGGGGATCCGGGTCGACGAGCCGACGGCGCTGGCGACACGGCTGCCGACGGCCGGCAACTCCCCGACCGGGTCGACCGGGTCGACCGGGACGAGCAGCGCCGGCGAGACCACGATCACCGCCCTGGCCCAGCCCGGGCGAACTCCGCGCTACGCGCTCCTCGCGCTCGCCGTCGTCCGGCCTGCCGTCGCTGCCCCGGCGGTCCCGTCCGCGACCGCCTTCAGCTCACCTCACGGCAGCTACAGCCTGACCACGGCCGCCTGCGCGACCTGCCACGCCGGCCACTCCGCCACCGGCCCGAATCTCCTGCCGACGGCCGGGCCCCAGAGCAACCTGTGCCTGCGTTGCCACGACAGCACCGGGACCGGCGCCGCGTCGGCAGTCGAGGCGCGCTATCTCGATCCGGCCGTGCCGGCCAACGACCCGACGACCCGGAGCTACTACCGGCACGACGCCCTTGCGTCGACGAGTCACACCCGGGCCGAGCTCGACGAGTTCGGCGGGGTCCTGAACCGGCACAGCGAATGCGGCGACTGCCACGATCCCCATGCCGCCTCGGGTACCTCCGGTTTGCCCACGCCCGACGGCTGGACTGCCTCGGGGCGACTGGCCGGGATCAGCGGCGTGCGCGTGACCAACGGCCCGGCCGGACAGAGCCCGGGCTACGTCTTCACCGCCGACGGCTCGATCAGCCTCGAGTACGAGCTGTGCTTCAAGTGCCACTCGGGCGCGACCAGGCTGCCCTCGAACAGCGGCTTCAGCCCGTCCCGCTGGGTGCTCGACAAGGGGATCGAGTTCAATCCGGCCAGCGCCTCGTACCATCCGGTCGAGGCGCCCGGCACGAACGCGACGCCGGCGATGGCGAACAGCCTGGCCGGCACGTCGCCGGACAAGCTCTGGGCGTTCACGACCTCGGGCACGATCCGCTGCCTGAACTGCCACGCCGATCCCGACGCCTACGCCGACCCGGCCAGCCCCCCGGCGGCGGATGCGGACCTCGCCCCGCACGTGTCGCGCTTCCGTGGCCTCCTGCTCCGCAACTACACCGACCGAACCCTGAAACCGGCCGCCGCTCCGTACGCCGCCAACGACTTCGCCCTGTGCTACCTGTGTCACGCCGAGGCGCCGTTCGTGGCCGACGGTCCGGACCCGGCCACGAACTTTCGGCTGCACGGCCTGCATGTCTCGCGCCTCGCGGGCAAGGGCGCCGGCGGGACGGAGATCGATACGCCGGGAGACGGACAGGGCAACGCGATCTGTGCCGAGTGCCATTTCCGGATCCACTCGACCGCCCTCGTCGACGGCCCGCAGTCGATCACCGGATCGCGCCTCGTCAACTTCGCCCCGAACGTGACCGCCAGCGGCGGCGTCCTCGCGTGGCAGTCAACCGGGCTCGGTCGAGGGACGTGCACCCTGACCTGCCATGGCGTCAGCCACGACGACCGCCGGTACTGACGCGGGCCACGCGCCATCCGGTCGGTACACCCACCCCTATCGGCCGGACCAGGGGGCACGATCTGCCAGCCTGCCGCTTCTACCTGAAACGTGCCACTCGACGGATGGCAACCGGAATCGCTCAAATCGACAATCTGTCCCATGAGCGAGAACGAACGCGACCTCCGATCGCGACCCCGGGCCGGGCGACTTGCGACCTCCGCCCTCGCCCCGAGCTCGAGCCCGACCCGGCAGCGGCCCGGCCGGATGACGGCCCTGGTCGTCCTCGTCGCCCTCGTCGGCGGCGGCACGCTGGCTGCCTGCTCCGGAGCCCATGACCAGACCGGGGGGCCTGGCGTGGCCGGCGGCACCGGCGCGATGGCCTCGATGGCCGCCACCCCGAGCACGGCGATGAGCGCCGGGGGCGAGGCTCGACCACCGGCCGACGCGGCGGCTGCCTGGGACGCCCGACCCGACTTCGTGCGCACGAACCCGACGACCGAGGAAGCGTACGCCTGGGCCCTCTACCATCCCGAGGTTCTGCGCTGGGTCCCGTGCTACTGCGGGTGCGGGGCGATGGGTCACCGGAGCAACCTCGACTGCTACCTCAAGCCCGGCGCGCCGGGAGTCCCGACGGCGTTCGAGGAACACGCCTCCTACTGCGACATCTGCGTCCGGACGACGCTCCTGGCGAAACAGCTGAGGGCCGAGGGGAAGACCCTGCGCGAGATCCGGGCGGTCGTCGACCGGACCTTCGGCGGGAGCGCACCGGGGACGCCGACCGACCTTCCACCGGCATGACCGGAGCCCGACGATGACCCTCCCGCCTGCCGGCCGGACGATCGAAGACGGTCGTCTCGAGCAGGAGCTTCTCGTCCGGCTCGGCCTCACGGACGGGGCGAACCCCGACGAGATCGAGGCCGCCCACGACCGGCTCGTCCGGTTCCTCGACGGTGCCCCGGCCGAGCTCCGGCCGTGGGCCGGGCGCCTGGTACGCGAGGCCGACGAAGCCTACGCACTCCTGTTGGAACCGAGCACGCTCGAGGCCGCGACGCGGGGGTTCGACCCCGCCGACGATCGATCGAGGACGGACGAACAGGATGACCGCGATCCGGCCCCCCGGCGCCGGGGCCGCGCGGGCGCGGCCGGGACCAGGCGTCCCGACCGGGCGCACCAACAGTCGGCGCTCCGCCGGCTCGTCCGCCGCCTCGTCCTGAGCGGGGCGATCGTGGCCGGAGTCGTGGCCGTCGCCTATGCCGGATACAGCTTCGGCGGCCCGACCGTCCCGGGCTTCAGCGGCACCCCCGCCCCCGAGGCGTCCGGCACCGCTCCCCTCGACCAGGCCAGGGTCGCCGAGCTGATGGCGAAGATCCAGGCCAACCCCAGGGACATCGCCTCGCTCCAGGCCCTCGGGGACCTGTTCTTCGACGCCGCCGACTACGACACCGCGGCCGGATGGATGGACAAGATCCTCGCCCTGGAGCCGAAGAACGTCACGGCTCGACTTGCCCTCGGGGCGGCCCGGTTCAACGCCGGCCGGCCGACCGAAGCGGAGAAGGAGTGGCGCGCGGTCCTGGCGATCGATCCGCGCAACCTCGAGGCGCACTACGACCTCGGGTTCATGTACCTGAGCCAGAACCCGCCCGACGTGGCCCGGGTGAAAGCCGAGTGGGGCGAGGTGATCGCGATCGCCCCGGACTCCGACGTGGCGAAGACCGTGGCCACCCACCTCAAGAGCCTCGAGGCCTCGTCGGCGTCGGCCTCGACCGGCCCGTCACCGTCACCGACCTCCGCCGGTTCACCGTCCGCCTCTCCGGCCGCGAGCGGGAACTGAGCCGATGACCACGCTCGGGATCGTCGTCGCCTTCCTGGCCGGGATCGTCTCGTTTGCCTCGCCCTGCTGTCTGCCGCTCGTACCGGCCTACCTCGGCTACATCGTCGGCTCGACGCCCGACGGCGCCCCGGTCCGCCGGCGGACCGCGCTCGGCCAGGCGCTCGCCTTCGTTCTCGGCTTCTCACTCGTATTCATCGCCCTGTGGGCCTCGGTCGGGTTCGTCGGCTACGTCCTGCGCGACCAGGCGGGAGTCCTGCGCCAGGCCGGCGGCGCGATCCTCGTCTTCCTCGGCCTGCACGTGGCGGGGGTGATCGACGTCGGCGCACTGTACCGCGAGGTCCGCCTCCCGGTCGGACCGTTTGCCGGTGCGGGAGCCGGATTCGGACGGCCCGCCCCGGCCGCGCCGAGCTACGGTCGCTCCGCCCTCGTCGGGGTCGTCTTCGCCGCCGGCTGGACGCCCTGCATCGGACCGATCCTGGGCGGGATCATCGGCCTTGCCTCGGTCAGCGCGAGCGCGACCGAAGGCACCCTCCTGCTCGTCGCCTACGCCGCCGGACTGGCCGTCCCGTTCATCCTCGTCGCGCTCGGCGCGACGATCGTCAGCGATCGCCTGGGCTGGCTGCGCGACCACCACGCGGCCGTCTCGGCGGTCAGCGGGGCGCTGCTCGTGCTCGTCGGCTTCCTGATGATCACGAACACGTTCGTCCGGCTGTCCGGCCTTCTGTCGCCACTCGGCCTCTGAGGAGTCCGCCCGATGAGCCACACGATTCGCACCCCGAGCCTGCCGGGCGCCCGTCAGGTCGCGGCCCGCGAGCCGGTCGACGAGCTCGACCGGGACCTGGTCGTCTCGCCCGGCGAGATCCTCGAGCGCCTGTGGCGGATCTTCACCTCGATGCGCACCGCGCTCGTGCTCATCCTCTGCCTCGCCGGCCTCGGCCTGGCCGGCACGCTCCTCGTCCAGGCCCCGCCCGGTCTGAAGGAGGACCCGCAGGCCTACGCCGGCTGGCTCGACACGATCCGGCCGCGCTACGGCGGCTGGACGACCGTCCTCGACGCCCTCCAGCTGTTCGCGGTCTTCTCCTCGGTCTGGTTCAAGGGGATCGTCGTCGCCCTCGTGACGAGCATCATGGCCTGCTCGGTGAACCGCTTCCGCGGCCTGTGGCGGACCGCTGTCCATCCGCGCACGAGGATGAGCTCGATCTTCTACGATCGCGCCCCCCACGGCGCGCGGCTGGAGGTCGGGGCCGGGCCGGAGGCGGTTCTCGACTCGGTCCGGGCCGCCTTCCGGGGTCGGCGCTTCCGGATCGTGATCGAGCCCGAGGGTGAGGTCGTCCACCTCTATGCCGACCGTTTCCGGTGGGCGCCGTTCGGAACGCTCCTTGCCCACCTGAGCCTCGTCCTGATCCTCGTCGGGGCCCTTATCGGCTCGAGCTTCGGGTTCCGCAACCCGGAGTTCGCGGTGCCGGTCGGCTCACGGGTCGAGGTCGGCAACGGGACCGGCCTGACGGTCGAGGCAGTTTCGTTCAACGACACCTACTACCCGAACGGCGCACCGAGCGACTACGCCAGCCAGCTCGTCCTCTATCGGGGCAACGAGCCGGTCGCGCGCCAGACCGTCCGGGTAAACGAGCCGCTGCGCTACGGCGACGTCACCTTCTACCAGTCGTTCTTCGGCGCCGCGGCCGCGATCCGGATCGCGGATCCCTCGGGGAGGACGCTCTTCGACCAGGGCGTGCCCCTGCTATGGGGGACGAAGGACGGCAAGCGCCGGGTCGGCCAGGTCCAGCTGCCCGACCAGGGCCTGACGATCTACGTCGTGGGCGCCGCCTCGGGCGAGGTGGACCCTGAGATCCGGCCGGGCCAGATGCAGCTCGAGGTCTACCGGACCGGCGGAGGGAGCACCCCGGTCGCGACCGCGATCGTCTCCCAGGGACAGCCGGCGAGGCTCGCCGACCTCGACGTCACGTTTGCCCGGGAGCGCCAGTTCACCGGCCTGATCGTCGCCCGCGACCCCGGCGTGCCGCTCGTCTGGGGCGGGGCGCTCCTGCTCGTGGCCGGGCTGTTCCTCGTCTTCTTCTTCCCCAACCGGCGGATCTGGGCGCGGCTGAGGAGGACCGCCGAGGGGAGCGAGCTCCTGCTCGGGGCGACGACCCGCCATGACGCGACGTTCGGAGCCGAGTTCCAGCAGATCGTGACCGAGATGGCGCTGGCCCTCGACGGGCCGGGCGCCGCCTGAGGAGGCACGCGATGTTCAAGATGTCCGAGTACAGCTTCGTGGCCGGGCTCCTCTCGGTCGGGCTGGCCCTTGCCTGCTACGCGTTCGCCCTGGTCGCAGTCCGGATCGTCCGGCCGCGGACGGCGGTCGCGGGCCTGGCAGGGGCCGGGGCGGGTCCCGGTCATGTTCCCGCTGCCGGCGGACGAGGGAGCGGGATCGGGCGGGCGATCGTCGTCGATGGGCGGCCGGACGAGGAACGCCGGGCGAGCGGGCTGGCGGTGTACGGAACGCTCATCGCCTGGCTGGCCCTGGCCTTCCTGACCGCCTCGCTCGCGTTCCGCACGGTCGCGACGGGCCACGGTCCGTTCGCCAACATGTACGAGTTCTCGGTCGCCTTCGCCTGGGGCGTCCTCGCGATCTACCTTTACTTCGAGCGCCGCTACCAGCAGCGGGTGCTCGGCCTGATCGCCCTGCCGGTCGCCCTCGGGCTTCTCCTGTACGCCACGACGATCCCCTCGGCCGCCGAGCCGCTCGTGCCCGCCCTCCAGAACAACCTGCTCCTGACCGTCCACGTTGCGGTCGCGATCGTCGCCTACGGGACGTTCTCGGTCGCCTTCGCGGCGGCCGTCCTCTACCTGCTCCAGCCCGAGGGCGGCCGGCGCGGCCTGCCCCGGCCGGGGCTTCTGGACGAGATCTCGTACCGGGCGGTCGTGATCGGCTTTCCGTTCCTGACCCTGGTGATCGTCCTCGGCGCGGTCTGGGCCGAGGTCGCCTGGGGCAGCTACTGGAGCTGGGACCCCAAGGAGACCGCCTCGCTCGTGACCTGGCTGCTGTACGGGTCGTATCTCCACGCCCGGGTCGTCCGCGGCTGGCGCGGTCGGCGCGCGGCATGGCTCCTGATCGCCGGCTTCGGAGCGACCCTGTTCACCTACTTCGGCAACCTCTTCTTCGGCGGGCTCCATAGCTACGCCGGACTGAACACCCCGTAGGCGGCCGCGATGCGCAGCACGATCGAGGGCACGACGCCGACCGGAGTGCGGGCCGAGCCGACGCCGACCGGACAGGCGGCGCGGGTCGCAACGGCGACGGTTCGCAACGACCGCGACCGGCAGGCCGGGGCCGGCCGGGGCCCGCTGGCCACGATCATCCTGACGGCCGTGACCGCGGTCGTGATCGCGGCCGTGGCGTATCTCGCCAACCAGCCGGCGACGACCCTGGACGCCGTGACGGCGGTCACCCTGACCGGTCCCGCCGGAGCCGAGCCGCCGACGGTCGGCCGATCGGCCCCGGACTTCACGGCCACGACCGTCGACGGGACGCCGGTCCGACTGAGCGACCTCCGCGGCCAGCCGGTCTGGCTCACCTTCGGGGCAAGCTGGTGCCAGCCCTGCCGCGCCGAGAACCCGGACATCCAGGCCGCCTACGAGCAGCTGCGGCTCAAGGGCGGGACGGTCCTGGCGGTCTTCATCTCCGAGGATGCCCCCGCGGTGGCCGACTACGCGACGCGGGTCGGACTGACCTACCCGAAAGTCGCCGACCCCGACACCCGGATCGCCTCGCTCTACCGGATCCTCGGCATCCCCTCCCACTACTTCATCGACCGCGACGGGGTCCTGCGCGGGATGCGGATCGGCAGCCTCGACCCGGCCGGGATCGAGGCCGCTCTGGCGGAGATCGCCCGGTGACAGGCGCCGAGCCGGCGGCCGGAGGCGGTTCCGAGCCCGCCCCGGGCGGGACCTTCGACTCCTCGCCGCCGGAGACCGGCGCGCCGGCGGCGGTCGGGACCGGCCGCGGACGGCGCCGCCTGCGCGGCCTCCTCGGGCGGGTCGTCCGGCCCGGGCTGCACAGCCGGGGCGGCCTGCTCGTCCTCTTCCTCCTCGTCGCCGGCGTCGGCTCGATCGCCACCGTCAGCGGGGTCGTCGCCGTCCAGTGGACCGAGACAGCCGACTTCTGCGGCCGGTGCCACACGATGGGCCCGGAGCTGAAAGCCTACGCGCTGTCCGCCCACCGCGAGGTACCGTGCGCCGAGTGCCATGTCGAGCCGGGGCTCGCCGGCTGGGTGAAGGCGAAGCTGAATGGCACCCGCCAGCTCCTCCAGGTCCTGAGCGGCACGTTCCCGGCTCCGATCCCGGCCCCTGACCACGCCGACCTGCCCCCCACGAGCGCGACCTGCGCCCGCTGCCACGACGTCGACCAGCTCGTGGCCGACGGTGGCCCGGTGAAGCTGATCCTGCGCGCCCGCTACCGCCCCGACGAGGCGAACACGCGGGACACGGTCGCCCTCGTCCTTCGCCCGGCCGGGTTCGGCAGCGCGACCGGCGTGCGGGGCGTCCACTGGCACGTGGGCTCGGATGTCGAGTACGTCAGCTCGGACCCGCGCGCCCAGGCGATCGACCTCGTCCGGGTCGCGAACGCCGACGGGACCCGGCAGGACTTCATCGCCGCCAGCGACGTCGGCGTCTCGACCGACGTCCAGCCCGACATCGACCGCCTCCTGGCAGCAGGGCGGATCCGCCGGATGGACTGCCTCGACTGCCACAACCGGGCCGGCCACGGCGTCCCGAGCCTCGACCGGGCGATCGACACCGCGCTCGAGGCCGGCCGGATCGACCGGACCCTGCCCTGGATCCGGCGCGAGGCGGCCGACCGGCTCGGGATCGACTATGCGAGCGAGCAGGACGCCGACCAGGCGATCGCCGGCTTGCGCACGTTCTACGCCACGCGCTACCCGCTGATCGCCGGGACGAAGGCGGCTGCGATCAACGCCGCGATCACGGAGCTGCAGGGGATCTACCGGCTCGTCGCCACCCCTGAGATGCGAGTCACGGCCGCGACCTACCCGGACAACCTCGGCCATCAGTCGGCACCGGGCTGCTTCCGCTGCCACGACGGCGCCCACTACGCGGTCGTCAACGGCGCGCTCACCGACCGGACGATCCCGTCCGCCTGCGCCACCTGCCACACGTTCCCCCAGGTCGGGGCGGTCGAGTCCGGGGTCCTGATCGGCGAGCGCCCGACCAGCCACGATGACCGCCTGTGGGTCTTCAGCCACAAGGCGGCGGTCAAGACCCTCGACCCGGGGGCAACGTCCTGCGGCGCCTGCCACACCCGGACGTACTGCGAGAACTGCCACAGCACCGCGGTGGTCAAGGTGCCCCACGACGACATGGTCTTCAATCACGCGGCGGTGATCAAGGAGACCGGCAACCAGGCCTGCGCCCCCTGCCACCAGCCCGCGTACTGCCGCCAGTGCCATGCCAACCGGGTTCTCCCGGACCCGTTCCCGGAGGCAACCCCGGAGCCGCCGCAGGTGCCCTGACCGGATCAGGCTGGCGGGCACGGTCGAGATTCGATTGATTTGGTAACGTTCACGCAGTCTTGAGCAGGGATGAAGGGGTCTGACGTGTCTGCCCAACCGGCCGGAGCGAACGCACGACGAGAATGGCTGACGATTCACGAGGCGTCTGCGCTCGTCGGCGTCTCCCCGGCCACGCTCCGCCGGTGGAGCGACGCCGGCGAGATCAGGGCCTTCACGACGCCGGGCGGCCACCGGCGGTTCTCGCGCGCGGCGGTGCTCGGCCTGCTGCCGGCGGCACGGCGACGGCGCCCGAGCCTCGAGCTGCTCGGCGAGACACCCGAGCGACTGACCCGGCTCTACCGTCGCCAGGTGGGCCACGCGATCGACGGGGCATCGTGGATCGCTGCCCTCGACGAAACGGAACGCGGTCCGCTCCGGGAGCACGGACGGGAGATCGCGGCCGCGCTGCTCGGCTTCCTCGACGCGTTGACGCCCGAGGCGCGCGAGGCGTCGATCGCGAAGGCCGCGGCCGCGGCGGCCGAGTACGGGCGGATCGCCGCCAGCCGGGGCGCCGGGCTGGGCGAGACGGTCGAGCTCTTCCTTCGCTTCCGGATGCCGTTCGTGCGCGAACTTGGTGCGGTCGCCCGGCGCCGGGGCCTCGAGACCCCCCAGGCGACCGACCTGCTCGAGGCCGCGACCGAGGCGATCGACCGACTCCTGGCAGCGCTGATCCAGGGCCACGAGACAGCGACGAGGAGGCCACGATGACCGCCCCGGCGACGCCCGCGGCCCCGCTGACGCCCGCGGCCCCGGCAACCACGACGACGGGCCCGACCGCGACCCAGCCGGGCGCCCACCAGCCCACCGTCGTCGCCTTCGTCGCCCACGCCCGCCGTGTGCCCAGCATCGAGCGCGAGGCGTTCGCCGCCGGGCTCGCCGCCCTCGAGCCGGGCCCGGGCGTGATCGTGGTCCACACCTGCCACCGGGTCGAGCTGTACCTCGCGCCCGACTCGTTCGGCGACCGGGCGCTGCCCGGGATCCCGGCCGGGGCGGAGCGACTCGAGGACGTCGATGCTGCCCGGCACCTGATCGCCGTCGCCTGCGGCCTCGACAGCGCCGTCTTCGGCGAGGACCAGATCCTCCACCAGCTGCGCGAGACGCTCGCCGCCCGCCAGGCCGGGCAGCCCCTCGACCCCGTCCTCGACCGTCTCTTCCAGGTCGCCCTGCGTGCCGGCCGCCAGGCCCGGACCTGGCTCGACGGTCCGCCCCGCTCGCTGGCCGACGTCGCCCTCGACCGAATCGCCCGTGAGGCCGGGCCGCTCGAGGGGCGGACGATCCTCGTCGCCGGCGTCGGGCGGATGGGCCGCCTGGCCGCCTTTGCCGCCGCGCGGCGGGGAGCGCGGGTCGTGATCACGAACCGGACCGCCGAGCGGGCCGCGGCCCTCGCCGGCGAGGTCGGCGGGCGTGCCGTCCCGTTCGCCGTCGACGGCAGCCTGCCTGCGCTCGAGGGCGTGGTCGTGGCGATCGGCGGGCAATGGCGCCCTGGGGCGGCGGATGCGCAGCGCCTGCTCGACGGGCCGGCGGTCGTGGTCGACCTCTCCTCGCCGCCGGCCGTGCCGGACGGGCTGCGAACCGCCCTGGGCGCACGGTTCGTCTCGGTCGACGACCTCGCCGCCGGGCCGGAGCAGGGACCCCAGGAACGGCTCCGCCGGCGACTCGAGGGTCTCGTCTCGGACGCCGGACGCGAGTACTGCGACTGGCTTCGCCGGCGGAGCGCCGTCCCGGCGATCCAGGCGATGACCGACACGGCCGAGGAGCTGCGCCGGAGCGAGCTCGAGCGGCTCCTGCGCCGGCTCTCCGACCTGCCCGAGGAAGACCGCGCGCTGATCGAGCAGATGAGCCACCGGCTCGTGGCCGGGATCCTCCACGCACCCCTCAGGGCCCTGAACTCGGACCCCGACGGCGAGCTCGAGCGGGCCGCCCGGGAGCTGTTCGGCCTGTGACCGGAACGGTCGCGCCGTCCGCCTCGGAGGGGACCACGACTCGCCCCCTCCGCCTCGGGACCCGGGCCAGCGCCCTGGCCCTGGCCCAGTCCGAGGCCGTCGCCGAGGCCCTGCGGGGCGGTGGTCTCGAGGTCGAGCTGGTGACCGTCCGGACGCTCGGCGACGACCGCCCGCCGGACACCGCCTGGGGTGAGGGCGCGTTCGTCGGGGCGCTCGAGTCGGCGCTCCTGGCCGGCGAGGTCGACCTCGCGGTCCACAGCGCCAAGGACGTCCCGACGAGCGAGGATCCGCGCCTCGTGATCGCCGCCTGGCCGCGCCGCGAGGACCCGCGCGATGCGCTCGTCTGTCGGGAGCCGGGGCTGCGCCTCGACACGCTCCCGCCGGGCAGCCGGGTGGGCACCGACAGCCCGCGCCGGACCGCGTTTCTCCGGGCCCGGCGACCGGACCTCGTCGTCCATCCGCTCCACGGCAACGTCGACACCCGTCTCCGCCGGCTCGACGCAGGCGAGACGGACGCCCTCGTCCTGGCCGTCGCCGGCCTGCGACGGCTCGGGCTGGCGGGGCGGATCAGCGAGGTGCTGGCGCCCGAGGTGATCCCGCCCGCGCCCGGTCAGGGTGCGCTCGCCGTCCAGTGCCGCGCCGATGACGAGGCGACGAAGGCGTCGCTCGCGGCGCTCGACGACCCGCCGACCCGCCTCGCGGTCGAGACCGAGCGGGCGTTCCTGCGCGCCAGCGGCGGTGGCTGCCGGGCACCGATCGGGGCGCTCGCCGTCGTGGCCGGGTCGGGGGACGCGGTGATCATTGCCGGTGGCTCGGCCGGGACGGAGGCCGGGGCCGTGGCCGGGGAGACGGGCACGGCCGGGGGGATCGGCGCACCCGTGGACGAACCGCCGATCGTCGTCCGGGGCGAGGCCCGCGGCCCGCTCGAGGATCGAGTGGCGGTCGCGGCCGGGCTGGCAGCCCGGCTGGGGGCCGAGCTCGCGGCGCGACAGGCCGCCACGGTTGCCGCCCGCGGCGAGCCCGCGGCGACCGCCGCGCCCGCCGCGGGGAGCGCGACCGTCCGCCGCCCCGGCCGGCCGCGGGTCCTCGTCACTCGGGCCGGCGACCAGTCGGACGCGCTCGTCGAGGCGCTCGCGGGCGCCGGGTTCGAGGTCGTCGCCATCCCCACGATCGAGCTCCGGGCGGTCGAACCGGGCGGGCCGCTCGACGCTGCCGCCGCCCGCCTCGAGCGCTACGACTGGGTCGTCGTGACGAGCGCGAACGGCGCCCGGGCGATCCTCTCGGCGGCGACCCGGTCCGGGGTCGATCCCGGCCGGACGCGCTGGGCGGCCGTCGGCCCCTCGACCGCGGCCGTCCTCGGCGCCAGCGGCATCGAGGTCGCCTTCGTTCCGGCCCGCTCGAGCGGCGACGGCCTGGCCGCCGAGCTCCCCCTCGAAGCCGGCCAGCGGGTCCTCCTCGCCCGGGCGGACATCGCCGACGAGCGGCTCCCGGCCGGCCTCCGGGAACGCGGCGCGGTCGTCGAGGAGGTCGTCGCCTACCGGACGATCGAGGCGCCCGAGACCTCGCGCCAGCCGCTCCGGGCCGCCTTCGCCGCCGGCCCGTTCGAGGCCCTCGTCTTCACCAGCGGCTCGACCGTGCGCGGCCTCCTTGCCCTCCTCGCTCCGCACGAGCGCCGGGTCGCGCTTCGCTCGCTCGCCTGCTGCATCGGGCCCGTGACCGGCCGGATCGCCCGCGAGTCCGGCTTCGGGCGGGTCGTCGAGGCGTCCGGGCGGTCGGCCACCGAGCTGGCGGCCACCCTTGCCGCCGAGCTGGCGGGAACGCTCCCGGGCGCGCCCGGCGAGGGGCGCCAGGCGGAGATCGTGGCCCGGGCCGAGCGCATCTTTCCGGGCGGCGTGAACAGCCCCGTCCGGGCGTTCCGCTCCGTCGGCCGGCCGCCGCTCGTCCTCGACGCCGGGGAGGGGCCGCGGGTTCGCGACGCGGACGGCCGCTGGTACGTCGACTGGATCGGCGCCTGGGGTCCGGCGATCCTCGGCCATGCCCACCCGGCGGTCGTCGAGGCGGTCCGCGAGGCCGCCCGCCGCGGGTTCGCCCTCGGTGCGACCTCGCCCGCGGAGGTCGAGCTGGGCGAGGCGATCCGGGCCGCGATGCCCGCGCTCGAGAAGCTTCGCTTCACCTCGTCGGGGACGGAGGCGGCGATGAGCGCACTCCGGCTCGCCCGCGGCGCGACCGGCCGGGACCTCGTCCTGAAGTTCGCCGGCGGCTACCACGGCCATTCCGACGGCCTGCTCGTCGAGGCCGGCTCGGGCGTCGCGACCCTCGCCCTGCCGGGCAGCGCGGGCGTCCCGGAGGCGATCGCGGGAGCGACGATCGTCGTCCCCTGGAACGACCTCGACGGGGTCCGCCTCGCCTTCGAGCGGCACCCGGGCCGGATCGCGGCGGTGATCGTCGAGCCGGTGGCGGCGAACATCGGCGTCGTCCCGCCGGCCCCCGGCTTCCTCTCCGGGCTGCGCGAGCTGACCGCGGCGGATGGCGCGCTGCTCGTCTTCGACGAGGTGATCACCGGCTTCCGCGTCGCCCACGGCGGGGCACAGGCACGCTACGGCGTCCGCCCCGACCTGACCGTCCTGGGCAAGATCATCGGCGGCGGCCTCCCGGTCGGGGCGTACGGCGGGCGAGCCGAGCTGATGGACCTCGTCGCCCCGGCCGGTCCGGTCTACCAGGCCGGGACACTCTCGGGCCACCCGCTGACGATGGCCGCCGGCCTGGCGACGCTGCGCGAGCTGCGGCCCGAGCGCTACGAGGAGCTCGAGGCGACCGGGGCGGCGCTCGAGGCCGGCCTGCGCGAGGCGGCCGCCGCGGCCGGCGCGGCCGCCGCTCCGGTGGCGGTCCAGCGGGTCGGCTCGCTCCTGACCGTCTTCTTCCGCCCGACGGCCCCCCGGACGACGGAGGAGGCGATGGCCTCGGATCGGGCGGCCTTCGCCCGCTTCTTCGGCGCGATGCTCGACGCCGGTGTCCTCCTCCCGCCCTCCCAGTTCGAGGCCTGGTTCATCTCGCTCGCCCATGGCCCGGAGGTCGTCGAGGAGACGATCGCCGCGGCCCGGATCGCGTTCCGGGCCGGCTCGTGAACGACCGCTATCTGCGCGCCGCCCGGCGCGAGCCGGTCGACCGGACCCCCGTCTGGTTCATGCGCCAGGCCGGCCGCTCGCTGCCCGAGTTCCGCGCCGTCCGGGCCCACGCCTCGCTCGTCGAGATCACCCGCGACCCGGCGCTGTGCGCCGAGGTCACCCTCCAGCCGGTCCGCCGGCTGGGCGTCGATGCCGCGATCCTGTTCGCCGACATCACGACCCCCCTGGCCGGGCTGGGCGTCGCCTTCGACATCCGGCCCGGCGTCGGCCCGGTCATCGAGCGCCCGATCGCCTCGGCCGCCGACGTCGCCCGGCTTCGTCCGTTCGAGCCGGCCGAGGCGGTCGCGCCGCTGCTCGAGGCGATCGGCCTGATCCGGGCCGCCTCCCCCGTCCCGCTGATCGGCTTTGCCGGCGCGCCGTTCACGCTCGCCTGCTACCTCGTCGAGGGCGGCCCGTCGCGCGACTTCCTGCGCACGAAGACGCTGATGCACGCCGATCCCGCCGCCTGGGCCGCGCTCATGGACGCCCTGGTCGAGATGACGATCCGCTATCTCGGGGCGCAGGTGGCGGCCGGCGTCCAGGCCGTCCAGCTCTTCGATTCGTGGGTCGGCGGACTCGGCCCCCGCGACTACGAGCGGAGCGTCGGACCGTGGATGCGCCGCCTGTTCGAGGGACTGGCACCGCTCGGGGTGCCGACCACCCACTTCGGCGTCGGCACGGCCGGCCTCCTTCGCCTCCAGGCCGCGAGCGGCGGCGACGTGATCGGGCTCGACTGGCGGATCGCGCTGGCCGACGGCTGGGCGGCGGTCGGTGACCGGGCCGTCCAGGGCAACCTCGACCCGGCCCTCCTGCTCGGCCCGTTCGAGACGGTCGCCGAGACGGCCCGCTGGATCCTCGACCAGGCCGGCGGTCGGCCGGGCCACATCTTCAACCTCGGTCACGGCGTCCTGCCCGAGACCGATCCCGACGACCTCCGCCGCCTGGTCGACCTCGTCCACGAGCACGCCACGCCAACCAACACCTTCACCACCGGGAGCACCCCATGACCGACGCCGTCCTGCTCATGGCCTACGGCAGCCCCGACACGCTCGACCAGGTCGAGGCCTACTACACCGACATCCGGCGCGGCAGCCCGCCGCCCCCGCACCTGCTCGAGGAGCTGATCGGGCG